>Ga0247727_10006863_pt1 | contig 22096 bp, 16 predicted proteins | sample WisWelCaveWW1625_FD_202498 | JGI IMG/M metagenome (GOLD analysis project Ga0247727, IMG submission 202498) | Biofilm microbial communities from Wishing Well Cave, Virginia, United States - WW16-25 | ecosystem: Environmental > Aquatic > Deep subsurface > Groundwater > Cave microbial mat | place...
TGGAACAGTTTATGCGCAGCCTCTGGGTGCTTTGCCTCGTATCGGCCGCGATGGCGGCCGCGGAACCCCAAAAGACCAACCCCTTCGCCGGCGGCGCGCAGGCTGCCGAAGAAGGCCGCATCATCTTCCGCGGCTCCTGCGGGCTTTGCCACGGCATCCGCGGCGCGGGCGGCCGCGGCCCCGATCTTACGCTGGGCGCCTATTCCGTCGGCGACTCCGACGCCGCGCTCTACAACGTCATCGCCAACGGCGCCCAAGGCACCGAGATGCCCGACTTCGCCGGCCGCTTCGATGAGCCCGACATCTGGCGCCTGGTTTCCTACATCCGCTCCATCGCCCAACGCGACCCGCCCCGCCTCACCGGCGACGCCCGCAGCGGCGAGAAATTGTTCTGGGGGAAGGGAACCTGCGGCCAGTGCCACATGGTGCGCGCCAAGGGCGGCCGCATGGGGCCGGACCTGACCCGCGCCGGACGCCTCCGCAGCTACGCCTACCTCCTGGAGTCCGTCCTCAGCCCCCACGCCGACATCACCCCCGGCTACCCGACGATCACCGTCGTCAAACGCGACGGCAAGACCATCGCCGGCGCCCAGCGCGGCTTTGACAACTTCTCCGCCCAGCTGCTGGACACCGCCGATAACTACTACTCATTCCTGCGCAGCGACGTGACCTCCATGAAGCGCGAATTCCGCTCCCTGATGCCCGACAACTACCGCACCGTGTTCAGCGAAGCCGAGCTCCACGACCTGCTCGCCTACCTGGCCGGCCTTCGCGGAGAGGACGCCAAGCCATGAAACTCCTAGCCTCGCTCCTGATCGCCGCCTCGCTCCCCGCCGCCGACATCACCAACGACAAGCTGCTGCGCGCCCAGAGCGACCCCGGCGCCTGGCTCACCTACGGCCGCAACTACGCCGGCTGGCGCTACAGCGAGCTCGCCGAGATAAACGCTTCGAACGTCGCTCAGCTCGCCCCGCAGTGGATCTTCCAGACCGGCGTCAACGGCAAGAACGAAACCACGCCGCTGGTTTTCGACCAGATGATGTTCGTTACAGGCCCCGAGAACCACGCCTGGGCCCTCGACCTCCGCACCGGCCGGCCCGTGTGGCACTATTACAAACCGCTGCCGCCCGGCGTGAGCATCTGCTGCGGCAAGGTCAACCGCGGCTTTGCCGTCCTCGGCCAGAAACTTTTCAAGGTGAACCTCGAAGCCAGGCTCCTCGCCCTCGACTACAAGACCGGGAACGTGCTGTGGGAAACCGAGATCGACAGCGTCAAGAAGGGCTACAGCGCCACGGTCGCCCCGCTGGTCATCAAGAATATGGTGCTGGTCGGAATCGCCGGCGCCGAGTACGGCGTGCGCGGCTTCATCGACGCCTATGATATCGACACCGGCAAGCGCCGCTGGCGGTTCTGGACCGTCCCCGGCCCCGGCGAGCCCGGCAACGACACCTGGGGCGGCGACTCCTGGAAATACGGCGGCGGCTCGACCTGGGTCACCGGCACCTACGACCCGGAACTGAATCTTACTTACTGGGGCACCGGCAACCCCGGCCCGGACTGGAACGGCGACGTCCGCCCCGGCGACAACCTCTACACCGACGCCGTCGTGGCGCTCGACGTCGACACCGGCAGGTTAAAGTGGCACTTTCAGTTCACCCCGCACGACGTTCACGACTGGGACGCCATCAGCGATCCCATCCCCCTCGACCTCACCATCCGCGGCCAGAAGGTCAAGGCCCTGGTCCAGGCCAATCGCAACGGCTACTTCTACACGCTCGATCGCACCAGCGGCAAGTTCCTACTAGCACGACCTTACACCCAGATCACCTGGGCCGACGGCATCGACCGCAACGGCCGGCCGATCCTGATTCCCGGCCAGGATCCCACCGAGGAAGGCAACAAATCCTGCCCGGCGATCGCGGGCGGCCACAACTGGCAGGCCACCGCCTTCAGCCCGCAAACCGGTTTGTATTATTTCACGTCAACCGACGGCTGCCAGGTGTACTTCAAGAACCAGCAGGAGTTTCGCGAAGGCCAGCTCTACACCGGCAGCACCGGCCAGCCCGTGCTGAACGATCCGACGACCGGCAGCGTCGTGGCCGTCGATCCCGCCACCGGCGACATCAAGTGGAAGTTCGAGACCGTCACGCCGCCCACCAGCGGCCTGCTCGCCACCGCCGGCAACCTGGCCTTCGCCGGCGACCGCGAAGGCTATTTCATCGCGCTCGACGCCCGCACCGGCCGGGTGCTGTGGAAGTTCCAAACCGGCGGCGCAATCTGGGCGCCGCCCATCACCTATCAGTTCGAAGGTAGACAGTACATCGCGGTCGCCGCCGGCGAGTCGATGATGACCTTCGCGCTGCCCGGCACGCGACGCGGTGCTGGAAACTCCGTGTCAACGCCCCCCCGGTAATCCGGCCGGTCGGCGCCAGCTCACGGCCGCCTCATCTGCGAATCGTCTTTAGCCGGTCGGAACCTAGAAGGTGGTAGTAATCCGCCCGACGCCCCACTGCCCTCTGAACCCTCATGCCCATGAAAGGCGGCGCTTCGTCGAAGCCAAGAAGCTGCTCATCGGAAACGAGACGCTGATAGCCGTCTTGGAACGAGAGGCACGCCGTCTTCGGAGGCTGCTGCCAGCAGCTGCCCAAGTAGCTCGGCTGAGACTCAAACCCCTGTTGGGCCAATCCGTCGAAGTAGTCGTGGTCGAAGACAGAAACGGCATCCACTCTAGCGTACAGGGGATCGGCGGGCGTCTTCGCCGCTGGCGGTTGAGTGTACCGGTAGGAATGGAAAGCGAGGCCCCTGTACTCGAAGGTAACGCTGCCCTTTACCTGGATCGGTTCACCGTAGCGCGAGAGGACGTCTCCCATCGTCGACTGCCCGATGCGGATGAACCGTTGCGTGAACATCCCGAAATCGCGCGCGGTGACCCGGACGATCCAGGAGTGTGGCGGCGGAGCCACCTCGATCTCGATGTTGCCATCCTGGCTGCGAAACTGCCCGGGACGCTCAGCAGAGGACGGGAAGAAATAGTGAGGGTAGTTTCCCGGATAGGTTCGAAGCCGGAACACGCCCACCCGACCTTCATTCTCCACGATCAGGCCTTGGCTGTAGGCGAACTGGGTCTGAGCCATACTGTTCCACGTGCCGAGCAAACACGCTGTCAGAGCGATCGCCAGAACCTTGCTCCTCATTTCCCGGATGCCTCGGCTATTTTCTTGAGGGTGCGTGTCACCTGGTCGGGGGAGGCCTTCTCGAACGGCTGAAACTCCTCTTGCATCTCCCGAAGCCGCGCCCGTCTATGAGACGCTTTGAGCGGGTCCTTGGATTTCTCAAACTTGACCATCTTGACGTTTTTGCCGTCGGTGCAAACACTGCAGAAGATCTGGTCTTTTTCGTCCACGAGGTAGGCGCCGCCGTCCGACAGGCCCTGCTGCTGTTCGCAGGTTGCCTTGCTGCGGGCGGCGCCTTCTCCACTCAGTGCGTAGAGCTCGATATCGAAGGCGTTCCGCCCATAAGCCGCAGGCCAGCCGACCAGGACGATGGCCACGAACGTTCCGTAGTAGATGTAAGAAAAGCGTTCCAGAAAGCCCCCGCGAACCGTGTCCTTGTAGTAATAGAGAAGATACACAAGCCCCGGCACGACCACCAGCAGAAATAGAGTTACGAGAAGTAGTCTTCCGGACACGGCAAAGTAGAGTGTCGTCAAGACGAGCAACAACCCCATCGTGATGAAAAAATACCACCGGGAGTAGAAACGGGCCGCTCGGGAGCCCTGGCCAGTGCCGTCTTGGCCCCTGGGGAGGTAGGCTTTGAACAGGACGTGGGCCAGCACGGCCATCAGGAGTAGAAACAACATCACAGTTCTTGGGCTAAAGAAGTCTTGAAAGGATCCCAGGAAACTATCGCCGCTCCATCGCTGGTACAGGGAATCGTGGAGCTCCGGAACACCCTGCACGGAAAACCCCAGGGAGTCCGCGAAGCTTCGCAGAATCCGTTTTCCGAACCAAGCGCCGCTCAGCAGCGTCCAACTACCTCCCGTGCTTACGGCCCCCAGGATCGTTCTGATAATAAAGCCGAGGACCTTTTCCTTAGCATCGTCTGACATTGTACCGGCGATTTTAGGGACAGCGTACACGAATAACGGGGGATTGTCAATACGCGAGGCTTCTTTTAGGACGGTATTATCCAATAGCGGAGCGGCGCTCCGAAAACAATCGCCCGCCCCTTCGATGGAGCCGACCCCGCGGGCCTCACCTGGTCCGCAACTGTCCCGCGTCTTCGGGCAGTCCTGGGGTTCCGTGTTGATCGGACCGCTGGCGGAAGGCGAGTATGCAGCGCCGCGCCCGTGCGGCGCCCCTAGCGCACGTAGGCTTCGACCAGAAACTCATCCGGCGCAACCGGCGTGGTCCGCAAGTTGCGAAGCACGATCGCCGACGCCCGGCTGCGCCGCCCCGCCCCCGACGCCAGCGGCAGCGAGTCGAGGCCGCCGAGGATCTTCGGCGCGTAGTACAGCAGCACTTTGTCGACCACGCCGGCCTCGAGCGCCGCCCAGTTCAGCTTGGCGCCCGCTTCCATCATCAGCGACGTCCGCTCTTGCTCTCCAAGCCACCGGATCACCGCTCTGAGGTCCACGCGTCCTCCCGGCCCGTCGAACACCAGGACGGGGATCCCGACGGCCTCCAGCGCTTTGCGCCGTTGCGCCGAGGCAGCCGACGTCGTCGCCAGCGTCAAATCCCCCGCGAACGATCGCACCAGGCGCGACTCGATCGGCAGCCGCAGCTGCGAATCCACCACTACGCGCAGCAGCGGCCGCCGCCGCGCCAGCCCGGTGCGGTCCGTCAGCAGGCAGTCGTCGGCCAGAACCGTCCCGATCCCGGTCAGGATGGCGTCGTGGTCGTGCCGCACTTGCTGCACGTGCGCCCGAGCCTGCTCGCTCGTAATCCAGCCGGTGTTGTCGTCCGGCGCCGAGATTTTTCCGTCCAGCGTCAGCGCCGTCTTCAGCGCGACCAACGGCCTCCCGTTGCGTATGTAGTAACAGAAGGCTTCATTGAGCCGCCGCGCCCGCTCCTCGAACTCCGGCGCTAGCTCGACGCGGACGCCGGCCGCCCCGAGCCGCGCCAACCCCTGCCCCGCCACCTGGGGATTGGGATCCTCCTGCGCCGCCACCACCCGCGCCACGCCGGCGGCCAGCAGCGCCTCGGCGCAAGGCGGCGTCCGCCCCTGATGCGAACACGGCTCCAGGTTGATGTAGAGCGTCGCGCCCCGCGCCCGCTCCCCGGCCTGCTCGAGCGCCAAAACTTCGGCGTGCTTCACGCCCTCGTAGGTATGAAACCCGCGCCCCACGACCGCGCCGCCGTTGACGAGCACCGCCCCCACCATCGGATTCGGCGACGCCAACGCCCGGCCGCGATACGCCAGCTCAAACGCGTCGTCGAGGTAGCGGCCTTCCTCCCCGGTCATATTTGTGCCCCTCCAGCTCCTCGAAATCAACAATTCAACAAATCAATAAATCAACAAATGTCGAACAGGGATCTGACAAAGCTCTCCGCCTCAAACGCCACCAGGTCGCCGGCCTTCTCGCCGACGCCGACGAACCGGATCGGCAGTCCCAGCTCGCGCGCGATGGCCACCACCACGCCGCCCTTCGCCGTGCCGTCCAGTTTCGTCAGGACGATCCCGGTGACCCCCGCCGACTGCGTGAACTGGCGGGCCTGCTCCAGGCCGTTTTGCCCCGTCGTCGCGTCGAGCACCAGCAGCACCTCGTGCGGCGCGCCCGGCACGACGCGCCCCGCCGTGCGCTTCATCTTCTCGAGCTCCGCCATCAGGTTCGACTTGGTGTGTAGTCTCCCCGCCGTATCGACAATGACGTAGTCGACGCCGCGCGCCCGCGCCGCCTCCAGCCCGTCGAACAGCACCGCGCTCGGATCGGCGCCCGGCCGCTGCTTGATCACCTCGCACGACGTCCGGCCGCCCCAGATCTCCAGTTGCTCGATGGCCGCCGCGCGAAAGGTGTCGGCGGCGCACAGCAGCACCGTGCTCCCCTGCTCGCGAAACTGCTGCGCCAGCTTCCCGATGGTGGTGGTCTTGCCGGTCCCGTTCACCCCTACTACCAGTATCACTTCCGGCCCCTGGCTCACCTGGCGCGCCGGACGCTCGGTGGCGCGCAGGATCGCGAGCAGCCGCTCGCGGATCTCGGCCTTCAGCTCCGAGGCGTCGCTCAACTGCCGCCGGTCGAGCTTCTCCCGCACCGCCTCGAGCACCTCGGCCGTGGTGCGCGCGCCGAGGTCCGCGCCGATCAGCGTCATCTCCAGCTCATCCAACAATTCGGCGTCGATTTGTTTTTTGCCCGCCACCAGGTCGTCGATCCGCTCCACCAGCCCGGCGCGCGTCTTCTCCACCGCCTTTTGCAAGCGCTCGAACAGCCCGGCCTGAGGTGGCGCGGAGCCGAACAGGGTTTGTATCATGAGGAATTGCCGGCGGGCGCCGACGCCTGGATCATAGCACGCCGGTTTCCAGCCTCCCCCGGCAGCTGCCATGCCCGCCGCCCCCATCGTCGACGTCACCGAGCTCAGGAAGAGCTACGGCGCGCTCGAAGCCGTGCGCGGCATCAGCTTCGAGATCGGCCAGGGCGAAGTGTTCGGCCTGCTCGGGCCGAACGGGGCGGGGAAGACCACCACCATCGAGATTCTCGAAGGCTTGCGCGCGCGCGACGGCGGCTCGGTCGCGGTCTGCGGCCTGGATCCCGGCGTCCACCCGCGCGAGCTCAAGGAGCGCATCGGCATCCAGCTGCAGCAGACCGCGCTGCCCGAGAAAATCCAGGTCGGCGAAGCGGTCGACTTGTTCGGCTCGCTCTACCGCCGGCGCCTGGCGACCGGCGAGCTGCTCGGCTGGTTCGGTCTGGCCGACAAGCGCGCCAGCTACTACGAGACGCTCTCCGGCGGCCAGCAGCAGCGTCTGGCGCTGGCCCTGGCCCTGGTCAACGACCCCGACGTGGTGATGTTCGACGAGCCCACCGCCGGACTCGACCCCCAGTCCCGCCGCGAGATCTACGATCTCATCGCCCGCCTGCGCCAGCAGCGCCGCACCGTCCTGCTCACTACCCACTATATAGAGGAAGCCGAGCAGCTCTGCGACCGCGTCGCCATACTCGACCACGGCGGCGTCATCGCCGCCGGCAGTCCGCGCGAGCTCATCCAGCAATCCCAACAGCTCAGCCACATCGAGTTCGTCCCGGCGTCTCCGCTGGATCTCGACAAGCTCCGCGCCCTGGAAGGAGCCGCCGACGCGCTCACCGGCGACGGGCACAGCAACGGCCGCTACACCGTCCGCAGCCGCCAGGTCGCCCGCACGCTCATGGCCCTCATGCGCCTGCTCATCGCCGAGAATAACGAGCTCGTCGAGGTCCACGTCGAGCGGCCCTCGCTCGAGGACGTCTTCATCGAGCTCACCGGAAGGAGGTTGCGCGATTGAAAGCCACCCTGGCCCTCACCGACATCCGCCTCAAGCTGCTGGTGCGCAACCGCAGCGCCATTTTTTTCTCCGTGGTGTTCCCCATCCTGTTCTTGTTCATTTACGGGTTTCTGTTTGCCAAGGGCAATTCGCAAGCGGTGCGTTTCCTGATGGGGCCGGTCGTGGTACTGACAATACTGGGGAGCGGCTTCTGGGGCGTCGGTCTCCAGCTCGTCTTCTTCCGCGAGAAAAACATCCTCCGCCGCTTCCGCCCGGCCCCGGTCGGCGCCGGGCCGCTGCTGATGAGCGGCCTGCTGGCGAACTGGGTCCTCCAGGTATTGCTGGTGATTGCGGAGTTCGTCATCGCGCGCCTGGTGTTCGGCGTCCCCTGGCCTTCGCATCCCGTCAACCTGTTCATCATCGGATCGCTCGGCCTGTTTGCCTTCGCCGGCATCGGCATGGTGGTGGCCAGCGTCGCCTCCACCATGCAGGAGACGCAGGTGCTCTGCAACCTGCTGTGGTTCGCGATGATGTTTCTCTCCGGCGCGACCGCGCCGCTCGCCCAGTTGCCCGAGATCGTCCAGCACGCCGCTCTGTTCTTGCCGAGCTTCTACCTGGTCTACGCCATGCAGTCGATCCTGTTTCGCGGGGCGTCGCTGCTCGCCATGATCCCCGAGATCATCGCCATGCTCATTACGTTCGGCGCCGGCTACTTCGTGTCCATCAAGCTTTTCCGCTGGGATCAGCAAATGCGGCTGCCCGCCAATGCCAAGGCCTGGGTAGTGCCCGCGATTATCCCCTTCGCCGCCCTCGGCTTGTGGGCGAACTTTTTCTCGACGCGCATCGCCGACGCCCTCGAGCTCTATGCCGCCGCCTGGCCGAAGTGACGTCCGCTCCCAGGACAGTGCGGTCCCAAAAACGGACGCACCTCGATCGGGCCGACGGCGGCCACCGCTTTAGGCTGAACCGCTTCGGGCTGGCACGCCGATTGCAACCGGCCAGCCCGGAAATCCGCGCCTCAGGGGGTTCTATGCCAACACTGGAACGGGTTCGCGAGCCGTGGTCGGGTCCGCTCACCGCCGATCACCTCGAACAGAAAGCGCAAGCGGGATGGAAACTCGCCGCCGTCGAGTGGACCCGCCCGGCCAGCGGTGACGCCGCCGCGGGGCCCAAGGAAGAAGTTCCCTACGGATTGCAAGTCGCCAACGACTGCCTGCACCTCGAAGAGAATCCCGCCGAGAAACAAGTCCTGCTGGTGATGATGAACTGGATCGTCGAGGACGGCGCGCTCTCGCAGATCGCCGACGACCTCAACCGGCGCGGCTTTCGGACGCGCGGCGGAGCGCAGTGGGGACCGGACTCGGTTTTCCACTTGCTACCGCGCCTCATCGAATTCGGCGCGCGCATCTTTGACGACCCACAATGGGTCAGCCGCCGCCGGCAGCCAGTTCCTGCCTAGAACCGCCGCCAAGACTATCCGCACTACTATCCTCGCATTTCGTTGCGGCCCGCGAAGATTTCTCGGCTCCGCCCCGGCCCCCATCCTCCAGCCCCCAACCCCCGCGCGGCGAGCCGCCTTGGTTGCGGCTCGCCGCGCTATGTTTATCTGTGTTCATCTGCGGTTTCAGAAATACAACTTCAGCGCAAACTGCATCTCGCGGTCGCTGGCGCCGGCCCCGGAGATGCCGAATCCTCCGCCGCCCAAGCCGCTGCCCGGCGGGCCGAACGTCGGCGTGTTGAAGGCGTTGAACAGCTCCCAGCGGAACTGCACGCGATAGCGCTCGCGCACCCGAACGTTCTTCATCACCGCGGTGTCGAAGTTGATGGTCCCCGGACCGAGCATCACCGTCCGCGCCGCGTTGCCGTGGGTGAACATCGGCGGCGGCGCGAAAGCCTCCGTGTTGAACCACCGGATCCCGCGCTGCCCCACAGCCGGCGTGCCCTTCTGCGACGACGGCAGGCGGATGTCACCGACGATGTTCGGTCGTAGTTGCTTGCCGTCGGAGGCGTCGAGCAGAATGTCGCGCGGCCCGTTGGTCACCTGCACGCCGAACGGCGAGCCGCTCTGTATTGTTGCGATGGTCGAGACCTCCCAGCTGCCCAGAATCCAGTCGATGGGGCCGGTGCGGTTGAGCCAGCGCTTGCCCTTGCCGATCGGGATCTCGACAATCGGCGCCGCCACGAGCCGGTGCGGGATGTGGTTGGTCGACAGCGACCGCTCGTTGCGCAGGTCGTAGATGTTCTGGATCTGGTCGTCGTCGCCGAAGGTGGCGTCGTCGCCGCCCACGAACACCGCGTTGTCGATCCATTTCGACCACGCATACGAGACGATCCAGGCGAAGCCGTTCGCGAAACGCTTCTCGGACTTGATATGCAGGCCTTGGTAATTCGACAGCCCCCAGTTGGGGGAAATGATCTGGATCTGCGCGCGGTCGGAGTCAAAAGCGGTCCAGGGGCGGCGCAGCCGCTCTGCTATGTCGGTGCGCGACAGTAGGTGCGGCGGAATGTGGTTCAGGTTGATGTTCGGAAAGTTGATCTTGCGTCCCAGGTTGGCGAGATACCCGGCCTCGAACAGCACGTCCTTCCACTGATGCTGGACGAGGAGGTTAGCGTGCTGGTTGTACTGGGTGCGGCGGTTCGAATCGAGGAACTGGATTTGCGACTGCGGCCACCTGGTTCCGCGCGAGCCGAAGGCGGGCGTCAGATCCTCAGCGGCCGGAAACAGCAGCGCGCCCGGCGGCAGGCCCTGCTGCAAGGTGAACGGAATCGGCTCGCGGAAGCGGGCCACGCCGCCGAACCCCAGGTCGGAGCTCTGGATCACGTTGCGGTCGTACGGGTTGCCGTAGAAGATCCCGTAGCCGCCGCGCACCACCGTGTTGCTGGTTTTGAAAACACGCCAGGCGAAGCCGACGCGCGGGGCGAAATTGTTGCGGTCCCAGTTGGTGAGGTATTTGCCTTTGCCGTTGCGGTTGGGAAACGTGACGACCCCCGTCGCCCCGGCCGGGATGTCGCCCGTGCCGGCCAGCGGGTTCGGCGCGTAGGCATCGAAGTTGTTCATCTTTCCCGCGATCTCAGAGACGGGCGTCTCGACGTCGTAGCGGAGGCCCAATGTCAGGGTCAGGCGGCTGGAGACCTTCCAGTCGTCTTCGACATAGCCGCCGTAATACTGAATGCGGCGCCCGTTGCCGGCGCCGATCTCCGCATTCACCGTGGTGAGCCGGCCCAGCAGAAAATCGGCCAGGGTCATGCCGGTGTTGGGCGTGGCCGTGCCGTCGGCGCGAAGCAACTGGGTGAAGCGGGTCGCGGAAGTGAACTGGCCCGAGGCCATCTGGCGGGCGTCCTCGTTGGCGTTGTATCGCTGATAATCGCCGCCCAGCTTCAGCGTGTGGCTGCCGCGGATCAGCGTGAAGGCGGCATGGTACTCCGTGTTGGTAAACGCCGAGCGGCGATTCTGGTTGCCGACGGTGCCGAAGTTGGTCGTCGGCACTAGGCCGCTCGACACGTTGAAGCGCGGGAACACATCGGGCGCTACGCCCTTGACGCCGAGCTGCGCGGGCCAGTCCTTATCGAAGCCGACGCCGGTCCGCCGGATGTGCACGCGGCTGCCGCCCCAGCGGAAGTTGGCAAACGCGGTCGGCGAGAAAACGCGGGACAGGTTGAGCGCCAGGTTTTGCCGGCGGTTGCGGACCCGCAGGGCATCCGGGTCGGCGTCGCCGAAGCCGCGCGTCGTTCCGGTGTCGTTCTCGTCGGGATTCACCAGTATGTAGCGGCCGAAGATCCGCGTGCGGTCGGTGAAGGCATGGTCGACGCGGGTGGTGTGATGGTCGCGAGTCTGCGGGTTGACGCCGTTCTCCTGCCAGTTTCCGCCGTGCGTGATCGGGTTGTCGGGCGCGCGGTTCGGCAGCGGCACCTGCGCCAGCGCTTTGCGCGCGACCGGATCGAGCTGGCTTTCCGGAATGCGGTTGTTGTCAAACGCGGCGCGCTGGCCGCCGGCCGGATTGTAGATCAGCAACGGGGTTGCCACCGGTCCGGCGGCCGTATTCTGCTGCCGCGCGAGCCCGAAGAAGTCTCCCTGGCGCCACGCCTCCAGCGGCGCCGTGCGAGTCCGCACCACGCCGCGCCGCTCCCGGAAACCGTCGAAGTTGTAAAAGAAAAACGTGCGGTTGCGGGCGATCGGCCCTCCCACGGCGGCGCCGAACTGGCTGCGCCGCAGCGGCGCTTTCTCGTCGGCGTTCCAGCCGCGCGTGTCCAGCTTGTCATGCCGCAAAAATTCGTAGAGCGTGCCGCGAAAATCGTTGCTGCCGCTGCGCGTGGTGGCGTTCACTACCCCGGCGTTGCTGCGGCCGTACTGCGCCGAGTAGTTGCTCGACTCGACCTTGAATTCCTGCATCAGCTCGATGGGCGGGTTCATCTCGATGTTGGCGCCGCCCAGACCCCCGCGGCTGTTGTTGATGCCGTCGAGCATGGCAGTGGCCGAACTGGTACGCCCGCCGGCGATCGATACTTCTCCGCCGCGGCGGAACGCCCCCGGCGCCAGGTTTACGAGGTCAAAAACGTTGCGGCCGTTGAGCGGCAGCTCGACGATCTCCTTGTTGTCGACCAGATGGCCGATGGAGCCCGACACGGTCGTCACCAGCACGGCCTCCGAGCTGACCGAGACGTTCTCCGCCACCGAGCCCAGTTGCAGCGTCAGGTCCAGCGTCACATTCTGACTGATATCTACTTTGACCTTCGACACGCTGAGGGTCTTGAAGCCGGCGTGCTCCACCTGCACGGTGTAGAAGCCCGGCAGCAATTGCGGCGCGAGGTAGCGTCCCTCGGCGTCGGAGCCGACCTTCGTAGCCTGGCCGGTGTCGGCATAGATCACGGTAACGGCCGCGTTCGCAACCACGGCGCCCGTCGCGTCCAACACGCGACCGCCGATCGAGCCGTACTGCGCTTGCGGAAACGCGGCTGCGGCGGAGACGAAACCCAGAAGCAACAGGCGGCTTGTCATGGACCACCCCCCTGGAACGTCCTTGGTTCCACGTGGAACATCTGGCCTTATTGTACCGCCCGTCGCTGCAAGCGTTGTGGGCGATCCGCCGCGCGGGGAGGGCGGCAGACAACCGCACCGCTTACCTGGCCGCAAATTTGCGGCCAGGTTCGTCGTGCGGCCGCGGCGACCCGTGGACAGGCGGCGATCCAAATCCAGCAGAACAGCCGTCAGGTCGCTCTTGTCCATCCTCTATTCCCGGTTCTGGTTTCGACGCAGGCTCTTGGCGCACCGGAAGCCGATGTTGGGGCTGCGCTCGGCGGGGCGGGCCCAACTGCGGTAGGCGCAAGTGAGATATTTCGGCAGGTCGGCCCAGGAGCCGCCGCGGATCACGCGGTAGAGGCCCTCGCTGGGACCGCGCGGGCTTCGCTGCGGCGCGCCTTGGTAGTAGTCTTTGTCATACCAATCCGAGCACCACTCCCAGGCGTTGCCGGCCATGTCGCAGAGGCCGAAGTAATTCGGCTTGAACTTGCAAACTTCGCCCGGGCCGTCGATCACGTTGTAACGAGCGTCATTGCGGGTGACGTTAGCGTCGCCCCAGGGGTAGCGCGCGCCTTCCGCCAGGGCGCGGCAGGCACGCTCCCATTCGGCCTCCGTGGGCAGGCGCTTGCGGGTCCAGCGGGCGTAGGCGGAGGCGTCGTCCCAGCTCACGTTGACCACCGGCAGCCGCGCCCAGCCGGCCGGCATCCGGCCTTGCGGCCAGTGCGGCGGGGGACGGCGTATCGCCGCCTTGACGAACGCCGCATACTGCTCGTTAGTAACCTCGTGCTCGTCGAGGTAGAAGCCGTCGACGTAGATGCGGCGCGTGGGCTGGTCGTCCTTGAGCAGCGTGGGAAACCACTTCAGGCCGTCGTCGGGGAGGGAGTGGGAGCGGCCGCGCAGGAACTCGCCGGCGGGAACGAACACCATGCCGGGCTCGGCGGCGCCGAGCCGAAGGCAAAAGGCAAAAGTCAAAAGGCAAAAGGCAAAAGTAGGACCAGTGCGTACTTGCCGAAGTTGGCGCCATGGCTCGGAAAGGCTTGCTGAGCCCCGACCAAAGGGAGCGGTTTCCCGTGGCGGACTGCACGCGAACTTCTGCAAGTTTGCCCTAGCCGTAGAGGCTGGAGATTTCATCGGTGGGGATCCAGCCGTTGGCGCCGAGCGAATCGACGTAGACGTAGGTGCGGCCGGACGGGGTGTTGCGCACTTCTTTGGACCAGTCGATGCCGAGGGCCGAGTACATAGTGGCGACCACGTTCTCGATGCGCGGCTGTTCCTTGCGCTGCCAGCCGGTTTCGAGGCACTTGCCGCCGTCCTGGTCGGTGCGGCCCAAGACACGTCCGCCCTTGACGCCCGCGCCGGCAAACAGCGCCGGATAGCACTTATTGTAGTGGTCGCGGCCGGCGAGGTTGTTGAGCCCGCCGATGGTTCGCCCGAACTCGCTCATGGCGACCACCAGCGTTTCGTCGAGCAGCGTCTTCGACGGGTCGGTCTTGGAGCGCGTCGACGCCAGGTCCTCGAGCAGGCTCGAGAACGCCGGATCGAACTCGTCGCACAGCGTGTAGTGATTGCTCGGCGCCTTCTGATCCCAGATGCGCACGTGGTGGTCCCAGCCGGGATGGCAGATGTGGATGTAGTGCGTGCCGGCGTCGGCGGCCAGGGCGTTGCGCGCGAGGATACAAGAGATACCTACGGTGGTGGCGCCGTAGCGCTTGCGATCTTCGTCGGTGATCTCGAAGGCGTCGGGCCAGCGCTCGTCGGTGAGCAGCCGGTGGGCGGAATCGTAGAAGGCGCCGTAGCTCTCCATCTCGGCGCCGAAGGAGCCGGCGCGGCCCTGGTCGGCCTGGCGCAACTGGCTGAGCAGCCGCCAGCGCTCCTCGAGCAGCTCGACCGCTTTCTGGTCGAGCTTCATGCCCTTGACGGCGGCCTCGGGGTTGATGTCGACGACGGAGAACCGCGGGGGCAGAAAGCCGGTGGAGAGCGCCCCCGGAAACGCCTTGTCCAGGTTGAACGACATGTAGGTCGGGAAAGTGTCGCTCGAGCGGCGGCGCCCGTCGAGCTCCATGGCGATGACCGAGCCGATCGACGGAATCTCGCGCGCGAAGGCGACGTTGAGCTGGCGGCCGGTCTGCACGTAATACTGCCCGCGGAAGTGGACCTCCTCGTGGCTCAGCATCGACCGCAGGACGGCGACCTTGTCGAGGTGTTTTTCGAGCCGCGGGAACAGGCGACGCGAGAGGTGCATCCCGGGCCGGACCTCGCGTACGTCCAGGTCCTTCGGCATGCCGGCGCTTTCCTTCAAGTCGAACGACTCGATGTGGCTGATGGCGCCGGAGATCTCGAAGAACAGCACGTTGCGGGCGTTGCCGCGGGGCGTGGCTTTGGGCGTGGTGGCGCCGAGCTCGAGCGGCCAGACGGCGTCGATTGAAGCGGCGAGCAGTCCGAGGCCGCCGAGTTGGAGGGCCTCGCGCCGGGTTTGCAAGACATCCCCAACGGTCTTTGTTTCCATAACCCTACCCTCAATAGTTGAAGAAAAACTCGACTTGATTGATGAGCGCCCATTGCAGGTTCTGCGCGCCCTGGCGGCGGTCCTTGGCCAGCTCTCCGAGGGCCACTTCCTGCTCCGGCCCGGAGGGCGGCCGCGAGAGCGTCGCCAGGAACATCTCCTCGACGACGCGGGCGTTGTCCGAGTAGGTATCGAGCAGACGCTGGACGCGGCTGTCCTTGGCGGCGAGCACGCGATCGGTGACCACCGGGGATTGCATCAGCAGCAACGGCTGGAGCGGCGTGCCGGTGAGCGGGCGCGGCGGGTTGTTGCGGTTGGACTGTCCGAAGGTCTGCAGGAAGTACTTGAGGTCGCCGCCGCCGGAGGGGCCGCTCAACTGCATCGCCATGCCCATCTTCTCGCCGCCGTAGGTGAAGCTGCCGGGGCGGCTGGTGGCGAGCGCCATGGAGTCGTGCAGCTCCTCGGCGTTGAGCATGCGGACGAACTTGCGCGCGTAGAACTTGGTATAGGCTTCTTTCCACTCGCCCTCGAAGCGCGCGGAGAGCTGGTAGGCATTGGAGCGACAGATGGTAGCCAGCAGCCGGCGCACGCTGTGCCCGCCGGCGCGGAAATCGCGGGCCAGGGCATCGAGCAACTCCGGGTGCGAGGGCTGCGCCTGCCAGCCCGCGGGGAGGCGCTTGGGATCCTGGCGCGCCAGGTCAAACTCGTCGAACGGCTCGACGATGCCGAATCCCATCAGCCGCGACCAGAACAGGTTGACGGTGGCGCGCGCGAACTGCGGGTGGGCGGTGAGCAGGCGGCCCATCTCTTCGCGCGGCTCGGCGCCGGGGCGGGCCTTCTCGCCGGTGAGGATGAAGGCGGCAGCGGCCGGCCCGCCGAAGCGCGGCGTGCGGATCATGCTGGCGCCCTTGGTGTTGTAGCCGGGGTTGTGATCGTCGACGACGAACTCGCCCGACTGCGGCTTGCCGTCTTCCCAATACATAAGGTAGCGGGTACGGCCGAGGAACGACGAGTTCTGGAAAAACTCCGAGCGCTTCTTGCGGCTGAGCCAGACGTTGACCTTCTCGAGGTGCCCCTGGCCGTCGTGGCAGGAGATGCAGGAGAGGTTGATGCCGAGGAACGTCTTGGCGTAGAGGATGGCCAGCTCGTCGTCGGTGTCGAGCTGCTGGACCATGCCGAAGTCGTCGCCGTCGTCGGGTTGCGGCTTGGCCTGGACGTGCTCGCGGGCGATGAGGTTGGAGGCGGCGACGACGTGGTTGCTTTTGGCCGCGGCGGCGATGATGGCGCGCACGGTGTCGTCGTAAGGACGGTCGGCGCGCAGGTTCTCCTTCATCCAGTAGTGGAACAGGTTCTGCCCGCGGCCCATCTTGCCGTTGGCGCGGAACAGGTCCATGAAGAAGTAGGCCCACTTGTCGACGAAGGCCTCGGTGGCGAGCAGCCGGTCGATGAGCTTGTCGCGTTTGGCGGGATCGCGGTCGGCGACGAAGGCGCGCACGTCGTCGGGGGAGGGAATGCGGCCGGTGAGATCGAGCGTCACGCGGCGGAGAAACTCGTGGTCGGAGGAAAGCGCCGCGTGGGGGATCCCTTCGCGTTCCATCCTGCCGAAGATGTGCTCGTCGATGTAGTTGACGCGGCGGGTCGCGGCCCCTCGTGCGGCCGGCAGCCTCGCGGCGATTTTTTCCGTGAGCGCGCCGGCGTCTTTGGAGTTGGGCGGTTGGAACAGCGGCGCGTGGGCTTCGGCGAATCGGTCGGCGGCCATGGCTTCGGGTTTGGCCTGCCGGGGCTTGTCGGCGGCCGGCAAAAGGGCCGCAAGCGCGGCTAAAACCAGACCGCTTAGAGCCAGTCGGGGCATAGGGCTGCCCTCCCTTCCAAACTGCTAAGAGTATGAAATACAAAGGGTTCGGTGTCAAGCACGATATTTTTCTTTGGGACGAACTTCTCCTTGCCTCCATGCGTTCGGTGAAGGACGGCTCGCCGGGAATTCGGCGCGAAGATTCTCCAGTTCGCAGAAAGCTGTCAACTAGTTGGCTGCCCAGAAAACGTGGTTTCCAACTTTTTCTCCGGTCTGACGGCAACCGTTTTCAAGCACTACGCGAGTGGCAGTAACGCTGAAGGTCGCCGTAAGTTATTGGTTCTCCGTGGGGTTCGGCAAATTCGCGGTGATCCATCGAGGGCCACTGGGCCTGGATAAAATCCTCGGAACTTAGGTATACTATCCGAGGGTTCTATCCCGATGCCCGGTCCCGGCACAAGTCTCCAGCAAGCCCGGCGAGTCTTCGCCCTGCACGGCGGCATGCTCCGCACCAGCGAAGCGATCCGGCTCGGCGTTCATCCAAGGGTTCTATACGCGCTTCGCAACCACGGCGACCTTGAGCATCTCGGGCGCGGGCTGTATCGGCTTTCAACAGCGGAACCACTCACCAACCCGGATCTGGTTCCGATCGCGATCCGCGTGCCTCGGGCGGTCATCTGTCTGATCTCCGCCCTTGCCTATCACGATCTGACAACCCAGGTCCCACACACGGTCGATGTCGCACTGCCCAGTCATGCGCAGGTCCCGAAGGTCCACGGCATTCCCATACGAGTGTTTTGGTTTTCCGAAGCATCGTTCAACGCCGGCATCGAGGTCGTCCGCATCGACAAGATACCAGTGCGCGTTTACTCCGCTGAAAAAACCATCGCAGATTGCTTCAAGTACCGAAACAAGATCGGGCTGGATGTGGCCGTTGAGGGTCTTCGGATTTACAGACAGAGGAAGCGCAAGCCGGATCTTCAGGCGCTGACGAAGTTCGCCCAGATCGATCGCGTCCTCCGGATCATGCGTCCGTATCTGGAGGCCATGGTGTGAGCGGCCATGACCTCGGCGCCTCCGTGCGGCAGCGCCTGTTGAACCAAGCCAGACGTGAAGGCCGACCATTTCAGGAACTGCTGCAGTACTTCGCCATGGAGCGGTTCCTGTATCGCTTGGCGCAGTCGCGATTCGCAGATCGTTTCATCCTCAAGGGCGCACTCCTGCTGACGGCTTGGCGGGCGCCCATGTCTCGACCGACGATCGACATCGATCTGGCCGGCAGGACCAGCAATGATCTGGATCACGTTCGTTCCTTGATAGTGGAGGTGTGCCGCGTGGAAACCACGCCGGATGGGATCGAGTTTCACGAGGACTCGGTCGAAGTCGCTCGAAGCGCAGAGGATGCGGATTATGAGGGAGTGCGCGTCCGATTTGGAGCGACAGTTGCGAGAGCTCGCATTCCGATGCAAGTCGATATCGGATTCGGTGACGTCATCACTCCGGCGCCAACAGAGATCGAGTATCCTACCTTGCTCGACTTTCCGGCTCCCGTCCTCCGGGCGTATCCGAAGGAAACCGTCATGGCGGAGAAGCTTGAAGCGTTGACCGTGCTGGGACTCCTGAACAGTCGGATGAAAGATTACTATGACCTCGCCCTCCTGTCCCGCCTTTACTCGTTCGAGGGTCCGCGGCTTGGCAGGGCAATTGTGGCCACATTCCGGCACCGCGGAACGAAAATCGAGGCGGAGCCGGTTGGACTCACTGACGCTTTCAGCTCCGATCCGGCGAGGGCCGTACAGTGGCGAGCATTCCTCCGCAGGAGTCGGTTCCCGGAAGAACCAGGAGGCCTGCAGGCGCTCGTATCTGAAGTGCGGCGCTTTGCATTTCCCCCGTTGTCCGCAGCCTCAGGCGACAAGCCGTTCGAGGCGCGGTGGCGCGCTGGCGGGCCGTGGGAATGAAGGATTACTTCACCTTCACTCGCCCTGTACCTCGGGAGGACTGGCCTGGGTTAGTAACAGAGATATCCACGTAACAACGGGTAGCAACCGGTCGCAACAGATAGCACTGCTTAGCAATGGCTGACCGGGGAGGATTCGAACCTCCATTCCAGGATCCAAAGTCCCGTGTCCTGCCATTGGACGACCGGTCAAGATGCGCTGCAACCAGTGTAGCACGCGCCCTGGCGGCCTATGGTATGTTGGCGTTGAGAGGAGTGCGGGGCCATGTCCAACTTCAGCAGACGCGACTTTCTGAAGGGCGCCGCGGCGGCCACCGTCCTGGCCGGCGGCGGCGCGGCAGTTCCGGTTTTTGCGGCCAGGAAATCGGCGACCGACTGGGTGCAGCTCGGCAATTCAGGCGTCCGCGTGACCCGCCTGGCTTTCGGCACGGGCAGTTACGGCGGCCGCGTCCAGCGCGAGCTGGGTCAGGAACAATTCACGCGCCTGGTGCGCCATGCCTACGACCGCGGCATTCGCTTCTTCGAATCGGCGGAGGCTTACCGCGAAATGCACGGCATGCTGGCCGTCGCGCTCCAAGGGATTCCGCGCGATTCCTACCGGCTCATGACCAAGCTCCGCTGGCGCGACGCCGTCAACTCCCGAGCGACCATCGACCGCTTCCGCAAAGAACTGAACTCGGATTACTTTGACATTCTGCTGCTGCACTGCGTGCGAACGCACGGCTGGCCGGAGGAGCTCCAGCGGCTGCGCGACGAGTTCTCCGAGGCCAAGGAAAAGAAGATCATCCTCGCCCACGGCGCCTCCTGCCACGGGCTGCTCCCGCTGCGCGCCTTTCCCGGCAACAAGTGGCTCGACGTGGCGCTGCTGCGCGTCAACCACGACGGCTCCCGTATGGATACTATTCAGACCGAGTCGGAGGATAAAGGCGACGTCAACGAGGTGGTCTCCCGCATCCGCCAGATCCGGGCCCAGGGGACCGGCGTCATCGGCATGAAGCTAATTGGCGAGGGCCGCTTCAACAAGCCGGAGGACCGCGACGCTTCGCTGAAGTTCGTCATGAAACTCGGCGCCGTCGATGCGGTGACCATCGGCTACAAGTCGCCCGCCGAGATCGACGAAGCCATCGAGCGGATCAACACGCACTTGAACGCGTGACGGAATCGCGCGTGTTGTTCTGAGAGCGCCGCCTCGCACGACATCGACCTGCGATGACCGCGCTACCCGTTAAGCTGGACGCGCTCTGCGTCCTGGCTATAGCCTATCGCTACTACAGCGCCTTTCTGGCCGCCAAGGTGAAATCCGGCCGCCCGACAATCAAAAGGCGCCCGAGACGATGAACGGCGCCCAAAAGTGCGGATGCCGGTGCGCCGGCCGCTCGGAATAGATCATTGTAATCTTGGCCTCGCGCAGGGCCTCGGACACGCTTTGGCCGGCGCTCAGCCTCGCGTAGAAACTCTTCATCAGCGCAGGCGTCGTTAGATCGTTGACCTCCCACAAGCTCACCAGCACACGCGAGGATCCGGCGTACAAGATGGCCCTGGTCAACCCGATCATCCCCTCGCCGCGGACCACTTTTCCAAGACCAGTCCGGCAAGCCGACAAAGTCACCAGATCGGCGTTCAGATTCAGATTGAAGATCTCGCTCACCCGCAGGACGCCGTCCTCCTTGCCCGTATTGACCAGGCTCAGAACGATCCCCGACCGCGCCGGCGCCCGCTCGTCGATCACCGCGTGCGTCGCGAAATGGATGAGCCGGTAGGCGCCCAATCTCTCCGCCTTCACCGACGCCTCGGTCGCCTCCGCGCCCAGCCGCAGCTTCTCTCGTGCCCGAGGGAAGAGCGCTCCGATCTCTTCGACCTCCGTCTTCGTGTTCGGCAACCGCGAGAGCGAGACCCCGCCCGACCGGTACACGTTCTGCATCTGCACGGCTTCCGATTGCGAAAACACCGGGTCGCCATAAGCAAGCAGATCGTAAGCGCGAGGGGCCCGCGCCGGCCGCAGCGCCGCGAACACCGACACCGAAGGCGCGTAGCCAATCGTGAAATCCTCCACCAGGAACCGGCCGGGCTTGGGACACAAAGCCTCAAACGGAAGATAGTAAAGGATGCCATCCGGCGCAATGAGAATCTTCCGCTCGCCTGCAAGTATCGGTTCCGCCCCGCCCAGCAGCATGCCGTAGAGCTGCCGCGAAGCGGCTTCGAAGTCGCCGTTCGACGGGCGCGCCAGCTTGGCGCGATACACTCCCACGGCGGATTCAATCTGCGCTCGCGGCGGCAGCCGGATCATTCGGACCGCAGAGCCGGTAATCACCCAAAGATGCGACCGCCGCTCCCCCAGCGCAAACGTCAGGATCGCGAGCCCCCGTTCGCGCGCCAGCCGCTGCGCCTGCTCCGGCGTGTAAGGCTGCGGATGGCGCAGCGCGGCGTAGTCCGGATTCGTCACCCGCACTGCTTCTTGCCAGGCCGCCAGCTTCCCTTCGGCCTCCGCCGCCGCGAGGCGGTTGTTCTCCGAATCATCCTTTGCGAGCGCTGCCAGCGCTTGCGAAACCTTCGACTCCAGTCCCTGTCTCTCCCGCTCTTGCTCGGAGGTCAACCCCTTCCGAAGATTCGATTTCGATTCAGTCAGCAGATCCAGCAAGGCGCGCCCCCGCGCCCGCTCAGCCACCAGCAGAGCCTCGCGATCGCGGCCCATCCTCGACAAGGCGTCGATGGCCTCCTCGTAGGCCGCCGCGTTCTGCTCCACAAAATGCGCCCGCAAATCCGGGGTTGGAATCCTCCCCCGCACGGACTCTATCGCCTCGAGCGCCGGCTTCAAATGCAGCCACGCTTCCTCCGGATGGTTCATCCGGCTCGCCACCCGAGCCAGCCCCCGCCGCGCCGCCAGCGTCAACTGCGGCACTCGAATCCGCTCCGCGATCGACAGACCTTGCTCGAAGAACGTCTTCGCCTTCCCCAAGTCGTTCCGCTTCAGCCAAAACTCGCCGAGCAAATCGAGAGCCTGCGCCTCCGAAGCCGGCCGCGCCATTTTCCGCGCCGTCGCCAACCCTTCCTCCAGGGAAGCCGAGGCTTTCCCCGTACGCCCAACCCCCGCGTAAGCCTCCCCCAAACTCAACAACGCGTTCAAATGAAGGTGCATGGCCTTCGTCTCCGGCGTCAGCGAAATGGACTTCTCCAGATAGGGCAACGCCAAGCCCGGCTTCCCCAGCCGCAGATAGATGGTCCCGATGTGCTCCACGATCCGCTGCTCCATCTGTACCGCTCCGGCCTGGATGGACAGGACAGTGGGGGTAAACTGAATCCATTGAATCACGCGGCCACCTGTTGTGCAACATGAAAATCACAGCGTGCCTGAACCGGGGTGCGGTAGTTCAGGCG
>Ga0247727_10006864_pt1 | contig 22095 bp, 14 predicted proteins | sample WisWelCaveWW1625_FD_202498 | JGI IMG/M metagenome (GOLD analysis project Ga0247727, IMG submission 202498) | Biofilm microbial communities from Wishing Well Cave, Virginia, United States - WW16-25 | ecosystem: Environmental > Aquatic > Deep subsurface > Groundwater > Cave microbial mat | place...
TTCATCCCGGCTGCTAACCGGGCGCTTGGTTGAAGTCAAACTTCCAACTTTCAACCGAAAGGCTACGCCGCCTTTTTCATTTACACACTTTTTGATCGTACCTCCAGAGGGGGTCGCCTGGGCGCGGTAAGTGAGCCACGCGAGCAGTAGGAACACGGCGGTCATCTGTCCGCTGACGAAGGCGGCGTCGGACCAGCGGTTGCTGAAACCGGTGCCGACAAGCGCGTAGCACGCCGCGGCAAGCAATGCCAGCGCGAGGCAACCCTCGATGGCGGCGCCAGCCTCAATCAGTCCCAGGACCGCGGCCAGCGCGAGAATCAGCGCCATTGCCGCTAGGCGGCCGATGCCGAGCAATGCTTTCAACTCGGCTTCCTGCCGGAAAGCGTGTCGAGCAGGTCGCCCATGGTCTGGTCGGCCCAGTATTCGGGGTCCTTGTCGATGATCGCCTCGCCCTTGGCGACCACGTCGGCGCCGATCTTGCGGCGTTGGCAGAAACCGCGCCAGAACTGCTTGATTTCTTCGGCTGTCATTTCCATTGAATTGACCTGAGCAGAGAAGTGTACTTGGGCCGGGCACACGATTACGGAAGCTAGTCAAGATATTAGGCGGTGTCAACGCCCGATTCACGAGAGTCGTGAATTGCTTACGATTCCGGCGGCCGTTCGTCGAGCAATGCGCGAAGCTCGGCAATTGCCTCAAGATCCTTCGGCCGTCCGGAAGCGATCTTGGCGGCGATCAGTGTCGGCAGATCCAGACAGCGGCAACGCGCGCCGAATAGTTCAACATCGACTGTGTGGCTGATCATGGTGTCGTAACTGCCCGCACCGGCGATCTCGCCCAACAGGTCGATATCGCCGGCCGACGTGGTCGGCGTGAAGTTCAATCCGGAGGCGAGCGTCAGTCGCGCCGAGCCATGCAGGGTCGCTGCTACGCCGCCTACCAGAACGAACCTGACTTCGGCTGTGCAAAGCGCCTGAACAAGGGCGCCGAAGTCTGTCACCCCGACGGATCTCGCCGAAGGGATTTTCCGGCGCGGCGCAGCCCGTCGGCGAACAGCGCGAGTTTCTGAAGCTGGTCCAGCCGCTCCTGGGGGGTCGGCGCAAACCGGAGCCGCTGCCTGGAGTCTGGCTCCTCGACCTGGACTCGAACCAGGGACCTGCGGATTAACAGTCCGACGCTCTACCAACTGAGCTATCGAGGAATCGTGCGAAGGGCCGGGATTATATAGAAAAACGCGTCCGGGACCTACTTCAGCACGCGCGCTATCGCATCGGCGACGTAGTCGATGTTCTTCGTCGTCAACGCCGCGACGCAGATGCGGCCGGTATCGATGGAGTAGATGGAGAACTCCGTCCGCAGGCGGCCGACCTGCTCCTTGCTCAGTCCGGAGTAGGAGAACATGCCGCGCTGCTGCAGGACGAAGGAGAAGTCGAAACCCGGGACGCGGCGCTGAACGCCGTCGACGAGTGCCTTGCGCATCGCCTTGATGCGGTCGCGCATGGCGCCGAGCTCCTGCTCCCAGAGAGTGCGCAGTTCCGGCGTCGTGAGCACCCGCGCGACGATGTCGCCGCCGTGGGTCGGCGGGTTGGAGTAGTTGGTGCGCACGATCCGCTTGAGCTGCGAGAGGACGCGCGCGGCTTCCTCGCCGCTGCCGGCGACGACGCTGAGCGCGCCAACGCGTTCACCGTAGAGCGAAAAGGACTTGGAAAAGGAGCTTGACAAGAAAATGGGCTGCGTAGCTGCCGCGAACAGGCGCGGCGCGTAGGCGTCGGCGTCGGTGCCCTCGGCGAAGCCCTGGTAGGCGAGGTCGAGGAAAGGCACGATGGCGCGCGACCGGACGACGTCCAGCACCTGCTGCCACTGGTGCTGGGTCAGGTCGACGCCGGTCGGGTTGTGGCAGCAGGAATGCAGCACGGCGATCGCGCCCGCGGGCAGCTTGTTCAGCGCGCCCAGCATGCCTTCGAAGTTCAGGCCATGGGTCTGCGGATCGTAGTACGGGTATTCCTTGACCGCGAACCCCGCGGCTTCAAACAGGGCACGATGGTTCTCCCAACTCGGCTCGCTGATCCAGACGGTGGCGCCGGGGCTGAGGAGCTTGAGGAAGTCGGCGCCGATCCTCAGGCCGCCCGTACCGCCCAGGGTTTGAATGGTTACTATTTTTTTGTCTCTGAGTGGAATGGACTCCCTGGGAAAAACCAATTCCTGCACAGCTTTGTCATAGGCCGCGATGCCGTCGATGGGCAGGTAGGACTTGGGCGTGCCGCTCCTGACGCGGCTGTCCTCGGCGCGGCGCACGCACTCGAGCAGCGGCACCTTGCCGTCGTCGCCGCAATACACGCCGACGCCGAGATTGACCTTGTTCAGGTTCTGGTCGGCGACGAAGGTCTCCGTGACGCCCAGGATCGGGTCCCTGGGCGCCATTTCGACCGCGGCGAGTGGGGAGGGGGCGTGCGGAGCGTTCATTCTGCTAGACTGGAATGTTCCTTATTGCGCTGCAATAGTTTACCTGTGGACCTCGCTTTTCCCAATAGCCCGTTCAAACTGCACCAGCCGTATGCGCCGGCGGGCGACCAGCCGGAGGCGATCGCGAAGATCGCCGAGGGGATCGTCGACGGCCTCGCGTTCCAGACGCTGCTCGGCGTGACGGGCTCGGGCAAGACCTTCACCATGGCCAACGTGATCGCCCGGCTCGGCCGCCCGGCGCTGGTGCTGGCGCCGAACAAGACCCTGGCGGCACAGCTGTATGCCGAGTTCCGCGAGTTTTTTCCGGCTAACGCGGTCGAGTATTTCGTCTCCTATTACGACTACTACCAGCCCGAGGCCTACGTGCCCTCGCGCGACCTGTACATCGAGAAAGACTCGTCCATCAACGAGCACATCGAGCAGATGCGCCTGTCGGCGACGAAATCGCTGATGGAGCGGCGCGACGTGGTGATCGTCGCCACGGTGTCGGCGATCTACGGCATCGGCGACCCTGCCGAGTACCACGGCATGATCCTGCACCTGCGCCGGGGCGAGAAGATGCAGCAGCGCGACGTGATTGCCAGGCTGGTGGCGATGCAGTACGACCGCAACGAGCTGGACTTCCGGCGCGGCACCTTCCGCGTGCGCGGTGACGTGATCGACGTTTTTCCGGCGGAGCATGCAGAGCATGCGATTCGAATTGCTTTGTCTGATGATTCAATAGAAAAACTTGCAGCATTCGACCCGCTTACGGGGCGCGTGCAGCACCCGATGGCGCGCTTCACGGTCTACCCGTCGAGCCACTACGTCACGCCGCGTGCGACCACCCTGCGCGCGATCGAGGCGATCAAGGTTGAATTACGCGAGCGCATCGAATACTTCCAGAAAACGCTCAAACTGGTAGAGGCGCAGCGCATCGAGCAGCGCACGCGCTTCGACCTCGAGATGCTGGTCGAACTCGGGTTCTGCAAGGGCATCGAGAACTACTCGCGCCACCTGTCGGGACGCAAGCCCGGCGAGCCGCCGCCGACGCTGATCGACTACCTGCCGCGGGACGCGCTGACGATCATCGACGAGAGCCACGTCACCATCGGCCAGCTCGGCGGTATGTACAAGGGCGACCATTCACGCAAGTGGAACCTGGTCGAGTACGGCTTCCGGTTGCCTTCGGCGCTGGACAACCGGCCGCTGCGCTTCGACGAGTTCGAGGGGGTGGTGCGCCAGACCATCTTCGTGTCAGCCACGCCCGCCGATTACGAAGCGAAGCGATCGGCGCAGGTGGTGGAGCAAGTGGTTCGTCCGACGGGCTTGCTCGACCCGCCGGTCGAGGTACGGCCGGCTGCGACGCAAGTGGATGATTTGCTTTCGGAAATAAGCCTCAGGACGAAAAAGAACGAACGCGTGCTCGTCACCACTCTCACCAAACGCATGGCCGAAGAGCTCACGGAGTACCTCGGTGAGCACGGCGTCAAAGTGCGCTACCTGCACTCCGAGGTCGAGACGGTGGAGCGCGTCGAAATCATCCGCGACCTGCGGCTGGGCGAATTCGACGTGCTGGTCGGCATCAACCTGCTGCGCGAGGGTCTCGACCTGCCCGAAGTCTCGCTGGTGGCGATCCTCGACGCCGACAAGGAAGGCTTCCTGCGCTCCGAGCGCTCACTGATCCAGACCATTGGCCGCGCGGCGCGCCATATCAACGGCAGCGCGATCCTCTACGCCGACCGCATGACCGATTCGATGCAGCGCGCGATCGCCGAGACCGACCGCCGGCGCCGCAAGCAGATCACCTTCAACGAGCGGCACAAGATCACGCCGATCGGCGTCAGCAAGCGCATCAAGGACCTGATCGACGGCGTGTACGACGCCGACGAGGCGCGGCAGGAACTGAAGGCGGCGCAAGCCGAGGCGCGCTACGAGGCGATGAGCGAGAAGCAGCTGGCACGCGAGATCCGCGGCCTTGAGAAGCAAATGCTGGAATGCGCCAGGAACCTCGAATTCGAGAAGGCGGCAGCGGCGCGCGACCAGCTCGCCGAACTCAAGCAGCGCGCCTTCGGCGTCGCATTGCATTCTGAATAAAACTCACCAGGAGAACTCGAATGGCAAAAGGCCAGCTGCGAAGCAACAAGGAAAAGAAAAAGCCCAAGCAGGGAAAAAAACCAGTCGTGCCGGCGGGCGGCTTCAACCGGCCTGCCTCTCCAAAACGCCGCTAGCCTGCTTGTGCAGGAACACTTCGATCTGATGCTCCTGGCGGTCGTCGACCAGCGGTACGGCCGAGTCTGATTGCACGACGCCGTCGAGGTTTACGCTCGTCGCTTCGTGCGCGCTGGAGAGTTGGCGCACGCTGATGCGGTAAACCGTATCGTGATGGCGGTAGCGCAGCTTGAAGCCCTGCCAGTCCGCCGGCAGGCAGGGTGCGAAGCGCAGCCGGCCGGCCTCCAGTCGCAATCCCAATAGCGACTCGGTGATCAGCCGGTACATCCAGCCGGCCGACCCGGTGTACCAGCTCCAGCCGCCGCGGCCGGTATGCGGCGCGACGGCATAGACGTCGGCCGCGACGACATAGGGCTCCACCTTGTAGACGGCGGCCCTCTCGGGCGACCCGCCGTGGTGCAGCGGATTGATCATGCCGAGCAGTTCCCACGCCCGGGCAGCGTCGCCCAGAGCGGCAAACGCCATCGCCGCCCAGATTGCCGCGTGGGTGTACTGCCCGCCGTTTTCCCGCACGCCGGGCACATAGCCGCGGATATAGCCCGGGTCCTGGTCGGAGCGGTCGAACGGCGGGTCCAGCAGCTGGACCAGCGCGTGTTCCCGGCGCACCAGGCGCTCCTCCAGCGCTTGCATCGCCAGCCGCGAGCGCTCGGGGGCAGCCGCTCCTGACAGCACCGCCCAGCTTTGCGCGATGGAGTCGATCTGGCATTCGGCGTTCGCGGAGGAGCCCAGCGCTGTGCCGTCGTCGAAGTAGGCGCGGCGATACCACCCGCCATCCCAGCCGTGCTCCTCGATACTCCGGCGCAGCCGGGCTGCTTCGGACTCACAGCGTCCGGCGAAAGGCGCATCGCCCTCCAGGCGCGCGAGACTGGCGAACTGCGTCAGCACCTGGTGGAGGAAAAAGCCCAGCCATACGCTTTCCCCCTTGCCCTGCGGTCCCACCAGATTCATGCCGTCGTTCCAGTCGCCGGACCCCATCAGCGGCAGTCCGCGCGCGCCGAATCTCAAGCCCATGAGTACCGCCCGCACGCAGTGCTGATACAGGCTTGCGGCTTCCAGCGAGCGCAGCGGCAGGTCGTAATACGAGTCCTCCTCGGGGCTCACCGCGCGGCCATCCAGAAAATGGACCTGCTCCTTCAGAATCGCGCTGTCCCCGGTGCAAAGCACATAGCGGCAGGTCGCCAGCGGCAGCCACAGGTAGTCGTCCGAGCAGTGGGTCCGCACGCCGCGGCCGGAGGGTGGATGCCACCAGTGCTGCACATCCCCCTCCCGGAACTGGCGGGACGCGCATAGCAGCAGGTGTTCGCGCACCAGTTGGGGGTCGGCGTGGACCAGCGCCATGACATCCTGCAGCTGATCGCGAAATCCGAAGGCGCCGCCCGATTGGTAGTGGCCGCTGCGGCCCCACAGACGGCAGGCCGTCGTCTGGTAGAGCAGCCAGCCATTGCACAGCACGTCGAGCGATCGGTCGGGTGTTTCGATCTGCACTGCGCCCAGAACCCGCTGCCAATGCTGCTTTGCTGCTTCGAGCGCCGCGCGCGCGGTGCCGGATTTGCGCAGGCGCTGCACCAGGCGGCTGGCGTCGTCGGCGCCGCGTCCGACGCCGATGCGGAAGATGATCTCGCGCGACGCTCCGTCGGCGAGGTCGAACGGAATCTGGATCGCGGCGCAGGGGTCCATGGCCGCGCCCACCCTGCCGGAAAGCCGTGCCCGCGCGAGGGCGGCCGGATCGCGCAGCGTGCCGTTGCGCCCGATGAATTCGCTGCGGTCGCCGCTGATGGTGCGGGTCACATCGTCGACGTCGAAGAAGGCGACTTGCTCGGCGAACTCGGGGTTGTAGGCGTTGCGCGCGAGCAGCGCACCGCTGCCGGGATCGATTTCGGTGACCACGTGCATGCTCGATTTCGGCCGCAGATTGCCCAGCACCCATTCCACGTAGCCGGTCGCGGAGAGCCGGCGCGGCCGGCCCGAGGCATTGCGTACTTTCAGGACCGCGAACTTGACCGGCAGGTCGAGCGCGACGTAGACCGTCAGCTCGGAACCGATGCCGTCTTCGCTGTGCTCGAAGACGCTGTAGCCGAACCCGTGGCGGCTGGTATAGGGGCCGGTGCCGCGGCAAGGCAGCGCGGCTGGCGACCAGACATACCCGGTCTCCTCGTCGCGCAGGTAGAAAGCCTCCCCGCTGGCATCGCTTACGGAATCGTTGTGCCAGGGGGTGAGGCGGAATTCGTGCGCGTTTTCGCTCCAGGTATAGGCGGCGCCGCTGTCGGAGACCACGCAGCCGAAATGCGGATTCGCCAGCACGTTGACCCACGGCGCCGGGGTGGACCGCTGCGTCGTTGTGGTGATCACGTATTCGCGTCCGTCCGCGGTGAAACCTCCGAGGCCGTTGAACAGGATCAGGTCGCGCTTCGGAGTTTCGGCAGGCGGCGACGGCTCGGCGCTGCGGGCGCGGATTGCGGCAAAGCGCGGGATCGCCGGTTCGCCCGCGGAGCGCCGTTTGACCTGATCCGCAAGGGTTCCCTGGCTGTCGGTGAAAACGGCGCGCGCGACCGACTGCAGCAGGATGCGGTCTTCATTCGAGATCTGATCGGCGGATCGCACGAAGATGCCACCGGGCCGGTCGATCACGCTGGCTTCCTGGCCCGCCGCGATCAGGCCCATGATCTGATCGTGGAGCGGCTGGCGGTAGCCGCCGCGCTCTTCGTTCCAGATCACCAGGTCCACCGCCAGCCCCTTCAGGCGCCAGTAGGCATGCGCCTGGACCAGCTGGCGGACCAGCTCGATGTTGGCCGGGTCCTTCAGCTGCACCAGCACGATGGGCAGGTCCCCCGAGATCGCATAGCCCCACAGGCCGGATTGCCCGCGCCGGTTCTTGGCGATGACCCCGGCTTCGGCGCGCAGCGAGGCGTTGGCGTAGATGATCGAGCTGGCCAGGCGCCCGTAGAGCTGCGCGTCGGCCTCGGTGACATTGATCTGCCGCAGCGCCACCTGGCTGTGCGTCCATGCCATTTCGAACGCCCGATCGGCGAGGCGCCGGTCCTGGTATTTTTCGGCGAGTTGCAGGCAGGCGGCGCGGCTCTCGCCGATGCCGGTGACCAGATCGAGCGTGGCCGTCTGTACCGGATCGAGGGTCATGCGCTGCCGGATGGCGACGATGGGATCCAGCACCGAGCCCTGGCTGCCCGAGAGCGCGGCGCCATCGCGCAGCGCCTGAGGGTCGCTTGTGCTGTTGCCGCGGCCGATGAAACGCGCCCGGTCCGTTTCATAAGAAGTATCCGCAGCGGGCCCGTGCACCGCCATCAGATGCAGCATCCACGGCGTCTGCTCGCCGCGCGAGCGCGGCCGGCGCGTGCACAAGATCGCTTGCCGGGCATGCACAATTTCGGTCTGCACGAACAGCTTGCTGAACGCCGGATGCAGGGCGTCGGCGGCAGCGGAGGCGAGCACCACTTCGGCATAGCTGGTCACCTCGATCGTCCTGCGCGTGCGGGAGCGGTTGGTGATGCGTATCCGGCGCAGCTCGATGTCATCCTCCGGCGACACCACGATCTCGGTATGCGTGTCGAAATCGGGGTCATGGCGGCGGAACTCCACCCGCTGCTCGGTGAACACCGCTTCGTAGGATTCCGTGCGCGCCAGCGCCGGCTGAAAAGTCGATGACCAGACTTTGCCGCTGCTCGCGTCGCGCAGGTAACAGAACGTGCCCCATTGGTCCGTGGTGCTGTCCTCGCGCCAGCGGGTGACGGCGATGTCTTTCCAGCGGCTGTAGCCGCCGCCGGCGTTGGTGATCATCACGTTGTAGCGGCCATTGGAGAGCAATTGCACTGCGGGTGTCCTCGTGCCGGGCGTGCTGAAGACGCGCATCGGCATCTCGAGAGCCTCGGCGGCTGAGCGCGAATCCACGCGCTCCGGATGGTGCGAATACAAGGCATGGGCTTTCGGTATCCGTTCCTGGAGCAGCAGCAGGGTCGCCTGGAACAGCGGATCCGAAACGAAGCGCCGCTGCATCGGCCGGTCCAGCAGCAGGTGAGCCAGCGACAGCAGGCTCATGCCCTGGTGGTGGGCCATGAACGAACGCACGACGGCGCTGGTTTGCGCGCGCTGCAGACGCGCCGGGGTGTAGTCGATCGCCTCGTAAAAGCCGAATTTGCCGAGCATGCCGCCGACTGCGAGCCGTTGCAGATTCTCGCAGGCCGCCTCGGGCTCGACCATCAGCGCGAGCGCCGTGGCATACGGCGCAATCACCAGATCCTCGCTCAAGCCGCGTTGCAGGCCGAGGCCGGGCACGCCGAACGCGCGGTACTGAAGGTTGAGCGCCGCATCGACCATGTTGTACCCGGACTCCGACATGCCCCAGGGCACGCCCCGCTGGCTGCCGTATTCGATCTGCCGTCTGAGCGCGGCGCGGCAGCTTTCATCCAACAGCGTGTGCTCGTAGGCCGGCATCACGATCAGCGGCATCAGGTACTCGAACATCGAGCCGCTCCAGGAGAGCAGCGTCGGTCCGCTGCCGGCGTTGACCAGCAACCGGCCCAGCGCGAACCAGCTTTGCTGCGGCAATTGCCCCTGCGCGATCGCGACGAAGACCGCGAGCCGCGCTTCCGACGCGAGCAGGTCGTAATAGCCGGCATCGCGCCTGCGCTCGGCCACGTGGTAGCCGATCGCCAGCAGATGCCGCACCTCGTCGTACAGGAAGTCGTGATCCATGCGCGCCAATTCATGCGCCTGCAATTCGAGTCGCGCGATCTCCTCCATGCGGTCTCTGGCAGGCGAAACGCCTTGCGCCGCCAGCCCACGTAGTGTCGGGATTGCGTTCATGTCCGGCATTGCCGGCTGCGGCGCGAGTAAGGTCAGTTCATCCAAGACATTCCGGCATTGCCGGTCGAGGGCACGCGCCCAGGCATCGGGCTCGGAACTCGATTCTGCGTTGAGCCCGCTCACCAGCTGCGCGGCGTCGGCCGCCAGCCGTTCCAGGACCCGCCGCGCGCCCGCTAGCGTGGACGGCCGGTCCGCCAGGGCCGATTCGAGATCCTCCTGAAACCGGAGCAGGGCGCCCGACGCAATCCGCGGCGCGACGTCGAGCAGGGCTCTGAACGTGTCGTCGAGCCCCTCGAGCCACCGCGCGGCGAGAATCGGCTGGTCCGCCAGCGAGGCGAGGCCCGGCCGCAGCGTCAGCAAATGGCCCGCGAGGTTGCCGCTGTCGACCGTGGAAACATAGGCCGGCAGCAGCGGCTGCAACGACTGCGTGTCGTACCAGTTGTAGAAGTGACCGCGGTGCCGTTCCAGCTTGTGCATCGTGGCGAACGCATTGCGCGTGCGCTCGATGAGTTGCGCTGCCGGGACATAGCCGAAGTCGTACGCCGACAGGTTCGCCAGCAGCGCGAGCCCCATGTTGGTCGGGGAGGTGCGGCGCGCGAGCGCCATGGCCGGGTTCTCCTGGAAGTTGTCCGGCGGCAGCCAATGATCCTCCGGCCCGACGAAGGTCTCGAAGAAGGCCCAGGTCTTGCGGGAAACCAGGCGCAGGAATGCGGTCTGCTCCGGCGCCAGCCTCGCCTGCGGGCGCGCCAGCGGCCGGCTGAGCCACCACTCCAGCAGCGGGGACGCCAGCCACAGGAGCAGGATCGGCGCGGCCACCGCCAGCGCTTCAGGCCGCGCATGCATCAGATAGAGCGTCGTGGCGGTGGACAGGAACGGGGCGATCCACATCGAACGAAAGGACGCCAGAAGGCCCGCGCCGCTGCGGCCATCGAGCTGGCCGCTACCGGCCTGACTCGGCGTCCACTCGAGCAGCTGCCGGCGCGTGATCAGCATTCGCACCGCGGTGCGCAGGATCGCGTCCAAGCTGAAGCAGGCCTCGAACGGCAGGCAGGCCAGCGCAAACGCCGCCTGCGCGAGCCGTCCCCCGGCCGAGCGCAGGACCCCGGCGAGGTGCGGGCGCAGCACGGCGTGGTCCGGTTTGCGAAACAGCTCCACCATCGAAGCGCTCAAAGCAGGAACCAGCATCACCGCCAACACCGCCAGGGTCCAGAACCACGCCGGCGCGAGGAGGGTCCAGCCGAGCAGCAACAGCACGGTCAATGCCGGGCAGACCAGGCTGCGGCGCAAGTTATCGAGGACCTTCCACTGGGACAGGTTCGAGAGCGGATTTTTTTCCGAGCCTCCGTCGCCCTTGGGAACGCGCCGGCGCAGCCAGCCGACCAGCTGCCAGTCGCCGCGCATCCAGCGGTGCCGCCGGCTGACTTCGGCGCTGTAGCGGGCGGGATATTCCTCGTAGAGCTGCACGTCGCTCGCCAACCCGGAGCGCGCATAGCAGCCTTCCAGCAGATCGTGACTGAGGATGCGATTCTCCGGCATGCGGCCCTTCAGCGAGCGCTCGAACGCGTCGACGTCGTAGATGCCCTTGCCGATGAATGAGCCTTCGCCGAACAGATCCTGGTAGACGTCGGAGACCATGCGCGTATAAGGATCGATACCGGCCTGCTCGCCATGCAGACGGGCATAGCGCGAGCGGTTCGTATCCGTCAGGCTCACCGCCATGCGCGGCTGCAGGATGCCGTAGCCTTCCGTCACGCGCCGGCGGGCGGCGTCGTAGCGCGCGCGATTCAGCGGATGCGCCATCGTGCCGACCAGCTGCCGGGCCGCGTCGCGCGGCAACTGCGTATCGGCGTCCAGCGTGATCACATACCGGACGCCGGACAGGACGGCGATCCGGCCGACGATGCGCGAAAACGGTTCGACCGCGCCGCCGCGCAGCAACGCATTCAGGTCGCCCAACTTGCCGCGCTTGCGCTCGTAGCCCATCCAGGCCCGCTCGCGAGGATTCCAGCGGCGCGGACGATGAAACAGAAAAAAGACGTCATCGTTCCGCGCGCCTTCGGAGCCGCGGTATTTTTCATTCAGCTCCGCGATGCGCTGTCCGGCCAGTTGCAGCAGCGGCTCGTCCTGCGGCAGCGTTTCATCGAACGCATCCGCAAAATCCGTGAGCAGGCCGAATTGCAGGCGGTCGTCCCGATTGGCCAGGAAGCGGACTTCGAGCGCTTCGACCAGGTCCTCGACGTTCTGCGCGCTGTGGATGAGTGTGGGGATCACGACCAGCGTCTGCGATCCCGGCGCAATGCCTTTGGAAAAGTCCATGCGCGGCAGCGGCTGGGGCGTCACGACCAGCGTCGTCAGCCAGTTCACCAGCGCGACGGCAAGTTGACTGGCGCCGAGCAGCGTCAGGATGCCGCACAGCACGAGCAACCAGCCCTGCGTCCCGCCGGCATGGGCTTGCGCGAGCACGCCCCCCGTGAATGCCGCCGTCATCAGTGCGATCGGCCCGAGATATATGAAGCGGCCACGGATGCGCCGCAAAGCCAGGGAAACAGGAACCCGCATCCGGGTAACCGCTTCCAGCTGCGGCAACCCCCAGTCGACGAGGTAGAAACCGACATGCGCTGAACGATCGTCGCCACCGTTGCGCGCCGCGGCCTCTTGCGCCAGCTGCACGCAGCTGCGCGCCACCTCGTCCTCGGCGAGCCCGCTGCGCCTGGCGATGCTCTCAAGCACGTGACGATAGTGATCGCGGGTGGCAAAGTCCATCCGGCCGTAGACGCCGCCGGGGTCCTCGCGCAGCGTGCGTTCGGCGACGCTCATCGTCTCGACGAAGGCATGCCAGTCGGTCGCGGCCAGCAGGCGCAGACTGCCGATGCTGTTGCTGATGGAGACTTGGTCGGCGGCCTGGCGCTGGTTTTCCGACTGCACCAACTGGGCGATGGACAGGCCGAGTTCGGAGAGCCGCTGCTCGATCCAGTTGAGCGGCATCGCCAGGGCCGCGCTCTGCCCCTGCAGCCGCCGCGCAAGCTCGGCCACGAAGGAACTGCTCATCGGCGGGTTGGACCGCGCCATGTCCGCGACCACCAGGATCAGGCTTTTCGGGTCATGCTGGGCGGTCTCCGTCATCCGGTCCGCCCAGAGATCGGCCAGGTCCCGGCCGATGCGATGGGCGATGATGCGATTCGCCACGCGCCGGAGATTCTCGATCAGCGCCACACGCAGCATGATCGGAACGCCCCACAGTTCGCCGAGGGTCAGCGTGCTAACGCTCTGGTAGGCCGCAATGAAACGGCCGAAACTCCCCGGATCGACCTGCCCGTCGCCGTGCGCGATGGTCTCCAGCGCGATGTCGTAGACCCGCGGCAGCCCGGCCGAGGGCCCGTTGACCAGACGCGGCAGCTCGCGGCTGTAATCCTTGGGCAGGTGCCTTCTGGCAGTGCGTATCTGCTCTTCGATCAGGTGGAAGTTATCGAGCAGCCATTCTCCGGCAGGCGTGACCGGGCGGCTGTCCTCGATCGCCGCCGCCAGCAGGTCGCAGGCTTTGAGCAGCACGCCTTCGTTCTCGACCAGGCGCGTGAGCAGCAGGTCGCGCGTGCGTTTGGCCCCCAGCGAATGCGAGGCCGCCAACGCCTCGCCGTGCTGTTCCATCTGATCGGCGCTGAACAGCTCCGATCGCAGCGGCGGCTCTTCGATCGCGTCATCGGCCAACCAGCCGCCGCGCCGGAACAGCGCCAGCACTTGGAGGAGGCTTCGCGTGAGGAGTTCGCCGCTGATTTTCAATCGTCCATCGTCGAGTTCTGCAACTCCACAGCGCGCTCCACGCGGCTAGCCCGGCAGCATCGCGGGCTGCCCGGAATGCAGGAACCAGCGGTTGATGACCACGTTGCGCGCAAACCATGTCGTCGCGAGCAGCCTCGCGGCCAGGGATTGCTTGAGTCCTCTTGGCAGCCATGCCGCGGCTTCCCGGCCCGAAATCCTCCTGCCGAAGCGTTGCGTCAGGCGGTCGGCGTAAGGCGCGAGCTTCGCGCGCGGGTATTCCCCCGCTGCATCGAGGGCGATCTGCGCGGCCATCAACGCCGATTCGATCGCGGGACGAATGCCTTCGCCGCTTCTCGGATACGCCAGTCCGGCCGCATCGCCGATCAGCATCACGCCATCGTCGAGCAGCCGGCGGCGCGACTCCGGATAAAGCACATACGCGTGCCCGTTGAACCTGCCCGGCAGGTCGCGCGGGATGCCGCCGCGCTGCCGCATCCATGCGCGGAACTGCTCGACGTGTTCGGACAGCCGGTGGCTGTCTTCGCGCCCGAGGCCGACGTTGAGGTAATCGCCTTTCGCAACACACCAGCCGTAGCCCTTCAAGTCCGGGCAGAAGTAAAGCTGCGCCACCTCCCGTTCGATGCCGTGTTCGCTGCGCTCGCGCTCCGGCAGCCGGAATTCCGTTTCTTGTGCAACCACGATGGATTGACTGCTTCCCGGCTCGACGCCCAGCATGCGCGAGACGGGGCAGAAATGCCCGCCGGCGCCGACCACCAGCGGGGTTCTGATTCTGCCGTTCACCAGCCACGTACCTGCGTCACGCGCCATGCTCTTGACTGCCTCGCCGAGTTGCAGGCGCGCCGCCGAGCGGCGCAGCAAATAGTGATCGAACTCACAGCGCCGGATGCCGAAGCTCACCGCCTCGTCATAGCGGGTCTGCGCTTCGGCCCCGCCGATGGTGCCGATGCGAAAACCGCGGATTGGCTGCAGCACGCGCCCCCTCGCATAGTCGTCGAGGTCGAGTTCGAGGGACTCGACCACGGCCGGGGTGATCCAGCCCGCGCACACCTTGTCGCGCGGGAACGCCTGTTTATCCATGACCAGCACGTCGAGGCCGGCCAGGCGGAGTTGCCGCGCGCAACTGGCACCCGCCGGGCCTCCGCCGACGACCAGAACATCGCAGGTCTCCCCGGGCATCGCCCTCTCACTCCTGCCGGTCGTACAGGTAGGCCCGGGTCCACGGCACACGGTTGCTGCGTCCGCGCGCGAACAGCACCTGGAACAACTGCATTTCGCCCGCCCTGAATGCGGCCTGCGCCCCGCACAGGTACAACCGCCAGGCGCGCACGAAGCGCTCGTCGTACATTTTCCTCACGCGCTCGCGCGCGTCGTCGAACCGCTGCAGCCAATGCTCGAGCGTCCGCGCGTAATGCAGGCGCAGGTTCTCCACGTCGAGTACCGAGAAGTTGCAGGGTTCGAGAATCTCCAGCATTTCCCGCAGCGAAGGCGGGTAGGCGCCCGGGAAAATCCGTTTCTCTATCCATGCGTTCAACGGATCCGGCCGCAGGTGGCCGATGCTGTGGATCAGCCCGCGGCCGTCGCGCTCCAGGACCCGGTCGATGAGGCCGCCCAGCTCGTGGTAATTCTCGCGCCCGACATGCTCTAGCATGCCGACCGAGATGAAGGCGTCGAAGCGCCCGCGGATGTTGCGGTAGTCGTCCTCGATGAACTCGACGCTCCCGTCCGCGCCGAGCGCGCGCGCCCGTTCAGCCGCATAGGCGATCTGCTCGCGCGAAATGTTGAACGCCTTGACCTGGACGCCATAGCGCGTGGCCATGTGCAGCGCCAGCGCGCCCCAGCCGCAGCCCGCCTCGACGACTCTGTCTCCCGGCTGCAGCCTGAGCTTGCGGCAGACATGGTCCATCTTGGCGATCTGCGCCGCTTCGAGCGTGATATCCGGCGACGGGAAATAGGCGCAGGTATACGATAGTTGCCGGTCGAGCCAGAGCTCGTAGAACGCGTTGCCGAGATCGTAGTGGTGCCGGATGTTGTCGCGCGAACCGGAGGCGGTATTGGCGCGCCGCCGCCTGAGCCGCTCGATCACGCGGCGCGGGGCAGGGGCCGAGGACGCGGTCTCCGACAGCGCGCGGATCAGCGTTTCGAGCAAGCCGACCATGTCGCCTTCGACCTCGATCGAGCCGTCGCAGAAGCATTCGCCGAACTGGAACTCGGGATCCGCGAGAAGTCTCAGCAGGCTCGCGCGGTTTGCGACCCGGACGTGTGCGATCGGGTCGCCGGAGGCAGGTGAAACCGTCTCACCGTTCCACAGGCTGACGCGCACCGGCGGGCCGCCGAGCGATTGCAGCAAATAGCGCAACAGCCGGCCGTCGATCGAGGCCGGCGCAGCGCCGGGCGCCGTATCGGGCGGCAGCGGGCGCAGCCCCTTGCCGCCGCCGCGCCGGAGTTCGTGCGGCGCGCCACCCTCCGGGCGTCCCGGTATCTCTTCAGTGTGCTGCACCAGAACCATCTCTCTGCGTGATCAAACGGAAGCGGGCGGAAGGCAGGAGATTATCATCCCGAAGGCGATCCCTGCTGATCGTGCGCGCATGTTCTTCGAGATGCAATGATGCGCTAATGCAATGATAGCAAACAGGAACATATCGGTGCTGTTCGTCTGCACCGGCAATATCTGCCGGTCGCCTACTGCCGGGGGGGTTTTTCGAGCGCTTTTATTGAAAAACTATCTTGACGACGAAATCCAAGTCGATTCCGCAGGTACTCACGACTACCACGTCGGCGATGCGCCGGACAGGCGCGCCACGGCGCACGCGCGGCGCCGCGGTTACGACATCTCCGGATTGCGCGCGCGCCAGGTGGTGCGGCGCGATTTCGAGGCGTTCGATCTGGTGCTCGCGATGGACCGCGGCCACCTGCGCTTCATGCAGCAGCTGTGCGCGCCCGAGCACCGGCACAAGCTGAAGCTGTTGCTGGACTCACCCGGGCTGCTCGACCATCTCCGGCGTCACTTATTGCGCGTTTCGACCTGAACGAGCTCTGACTCGGCGGCCACCCGCGCTGCCGGTTTCTCGCGCCGCGGCCGGCCCAGCCGCACCGGCTCCGGCTCCGGCTCAGGCGCCGACTGTCTTGCCTTCGAGGAATCGGTTTCCACCATCTGCAAGCCAGCGCTGGAAAGCAGCTCCTTCGGATCCACGCGGGGTGCTTCGTAACGAAGGGTTTCCTCGCGGACAACTTCCTCCAACCTGGGCGCGGGCGCCTGCGCGGGTTGCTGTGGCGCTGGCGCTTCCGCTTCCTGCGTCATCTCGGCTTCGCGTTGTTGCTTCAGCCGGTGCTCTTCGAGCTGCTGCGCGTAAAGCGACTGTTCGGCGCCCTGCTGCGGCCTGCGTTCAGCGCGTTCGCGATCGCCGCCGCCGCCGCCGCCGCTCCCACCACCCCGGCCACGGCCCCCACGGCCGCGCCGCCCCCGGCGCTGCTCATCGCCATCCTGCTGCGGAGGACGAGAGCCGTCCTGCACGCCTTGCGGTGCACGCGGTTGCTGCGGCGGACGCGGCGGGCGTTGATCGGGCCGGCGCTCGCCCTGTGGACGCTCCCCAGGATGGCGCTCGGCCTGCGTAAGCTCGCTCTGGTGCGGAATTTCAGCCTGCGGGCCATCGGCCTGAGGCCGATCCTTCGGACCCTGAGGGCGATCCGGGCGGGCCTGCGGCGGCGGCGGGCGCTGGTCGCGCCTCGCGTCGCGATCGCCGCGTTGCTGTTGGTCGCGCCGACCGTCCCGATCGCCGCGCGGCTGAGGGTCGCGCCGGCCGTCGCGCGGATGGTCGCGGCGCGCGCCGCGTTCGCCGCGGCGCGGCTCATGCCGGTCGCGATGCTCGTCGCGCGGCCGCTCCTGACGCGGCGGCCTTGCCGGGCGCATCGCGGGTTCGTTGGCCGCGGGCGGCTGCTCCGCCGGTTTCTCCGTCTTCAGCCAGCCGAACAGGCGGCCGAGGAATCCTGAACGCGCGGGTTCCTGCGCTTGCGGTACCGGGGCAGGCGCCGCGCTCCTGGCCGGCGGCTCCGGCACGATCGGCGCCGGCTGATCCGGCACGATCCCCTGCACCGCGGCCTGCGGGCGCTCCTTCTTCGCCTCGGCTTCCTTGCCGGGAACCTGCGGCTCCTCCGGCTGCTCGACCAGTTCGTAGCTGGAGGGCACGTGGCCCATCTGGTTCAATTCGTCATGCTTGAGGCGCTGTACCTTGTAGTGCGGCGTCTCCAGGTGCGGGTTAGGCACCAGCACGATGTTGACCTTGATGCGCGCTTCCAGCTTCTGGATCTCGCCGCGCTTCTCGTTCAGCAGGAACGACGCCACGTCCACCGGCACCTGCGCGTGCACCGCGCCGGTGTTTTCCTTCATCGCCTCTTCCTGGATCATGCGCAGTACGTGCAGCGCCGTCGATTCGGTGCCGCGGATGAATCCGGTGCCGCCGCAGCGCGGGCAGCTGATGTGCGCGGTCTCTTCGAGCGAGGGCTGCAGCCGCTGGCGCGACAGCTCCATCAGGCCGAAACGCGAGATCTTGCCGATCTGCACGCGCGCGCGGTCGTGCCGCAGCGAATCGCGGAAACGGTTTTCGACTTCGCGCTGGTTCTTCTGCGATTCCATGTCGATGAAGTCCACCACGATCAGGCCGCCGAGGTCGCGCAGCCTGAGCTGGCGCGCAACTTCTTCGGCCGCCTCGAGATTGGTGCGCAACGCGGTTTCCTCGATGTCATGGCCCTTGGTGGCGCGCGCCGAGTTGACGTCGATCGCGACCAGCGCTTCGGTATGGTCGATCACCACCGCGCCGCCCGAGGGCAGGTTGATGTGGCGGCCATAGGCGCTCTCGATCTGGTGTTCGATCTGGAAGCGGGAGAAGAGAGGCACGTCGTCGCGGTACAGCTTGACCTTGGCGACGTTGGCCGGCATCACGGTCTGCATGAAGGCGACCGCCTGGTCGTAGATCTCCTGGGTATCGATCAGGATCTCGCCGATGTCGGGCTGGAAGTAGTCGCGGATCGCGCGGATCACCAGGCTCGATTCGAGGTAGATCAGGAACGGCTTTTTCTCGGTGTCCTTGGCCGCGCCGTCGATCGCCTGCCAGAGCTGCAGCAGGTAGTTCATGTCCCATTGCAGCTCTTCGACCGAGCGGCCGATCGCCGCCGTGCGGGCGATCACGCTCATGCCTTCGGGCACCTGCAGCTGGTCGATGGTGCCGCGCAGTTCGTTGCGGTCCTCGCCCTCGACGCGGCGCGAAACGCCGCCGCCGCGAGGGTTGTTCGGCATCAGGACCAGATAGCGTCCCGCGAGGCTGATGAAGGTGGTGAGCGCCGCGCCCTTGCTGCCGCGCTCGTCTTTCTCGACCTGGACGATGAGGTCCTGGCCTTCCACCAGGGCGTCCTGGATCCTGGCGCGGCCGACGTCGACGTCGGGACGGAAGTAGCTGCGGGCCACCTCCTTGAACGGCAGGAACCCGTGCCGCTCTTCGCCGTATTCGATGAACGCGGCTTCGAGGCTGGGCTCGATCCGGGTGATGATGCCTTTGTAGATGTTGCTCTTGCGTTGTTCCCTGGAGGCCGACTCGATGTCCAGGTCGACCAGTTTTTGTCCTTCTACGATGGCGACGCGCAGTTCTTCCTGCTGGGTCGCGTTAAACAACATGCGTTTCACTTATTGTTCTCCTGCGCGCGCAGGAGCGCCGTCTTTCAACCGGTCTGGGGCTCCCAGTGGGAATTTCCTGCTAAGAAAAAGCCACCTGCGCGCGTTGCACCTGCGATCGCTGCTTGCGGTGAGCGATTTAACCCCTGGTTCGGGTCCGGCTCGCGGCCGGACAGGAGGCGGGTTGCAGGGACCGGCGCGTGGTCAGCAGTCGCTAAGCCCAACGCGTCTTGTGGTCCCTGTGCCTCGCAACTCGAGGCCAGACCACGGATAATAATAAAAATGAAGGACTTAAGCAAGCCTCAGGTGACCTGGCTTGAAGTGGGCGAGGAAAGCGACGCCCAGCGCATCGACAATTTCCTGCTGCGCCGCCTCAAGGGCGTGCCCAAGAGCCACGTCTACCGGGTGCTCCGGAGCGGCGAGGTCCGGGTCAACAGCGGCCGGGTCAAGCCAGATTACCGGCTGCAGTTGGGGGACCGCATCAGGCTCCCGCCTGTCAGGGTTTCCAGTCCGGGTTCAAAACGCCCTACAAAACCTGACAGCTTCCCGATCGTTTTTGAAGATCCCTCACTATTAGTAATAGACAAACCCTCCGGAGCCGCGGTCCACGGCGGCAGCGGGGTCAGCCACGGCGTCATCGAATCACTGCGCGCGGCGCGCCCCGAGGCGAAGATGCTGGAACTCGCGCACCGCCTTGATCGCGACACCTCCGGCCTGCTCGTAGTGGCGAAGAAGCGCAGATCCCTGGTGGAACTGCACCGGATGCTGCGCGACGGCGAGGTCGAAAAGGTCTACGTCGCGGTCGTCAAGGGAGTTCCGGCGAAAAAGGAGTTCGAGATCCGCGAGGCGCTGCACAAGTACGTCAATGCTAAGGGAGAACGGCGAGTGAGCGTCAAGGAAGGAGGGCAGTCCGCAGCGACAAAAGTGAAGTTGCTTGAAAAATCTGACGACTTGAGCCTTCTCCAGCTACGCTTGCTGACCGGCCGCACCCACCAGATCCGCGTCCACCTCGCGCATGCCGGGCATCCGGTCCTGGGCGATGACAAGTACGGCGATTTCGAGCTCAACCGTGCACTTGCGCGGCAAGGCGTGAAGCGGCTGTTCCTGCATGCGCGGCGGCTGGCATTCAAGCACCCGATCGATGGCAAGCGGATCGTTCTGGAATCACCATTGCCGGGCGATATGCTTCGCTTTTGCCAATCGAACTTTGGAACTGTGGTGCGGCCATGACGCCGACACCGGAACTGCTCGCCCTGCGCGACGTGTGCGCGCGGCTCGATGGCGCCGGCATTGCCTACATGCTGACCGGCTCGCTGGCGATGAGCTTCTACGCCAGGCCGCGCATGACGCGCGACATCGATCTTGTCTTCACTTTCGAATCGGCGCAGGTGAAACTATTCACCGAGGCGCTCGGAGCGGACTTTCATGCGGACGCCGGCGCGATCACAGCCGCGCTTCGCGATGGACGGCCGTGGAACATCGTCCACGTGCGGTCGGTGGTCAAAATCGACCTGATCCCGCGCAAGGACACCCCCTACCGGCGCGCTGAGTTCGAGCGCCGCCGCAAAGTCGAACTGGCCGGAGTACGCTTGTGGATCGTGAGTGTCGAGGACTTGATACTTTCCAAGCTCGAATGGTCGCGCGAATCGCGCTCGGAACAGCAGCGCCGCGATGTCGCGCTGCTGCTCGAAGCGTCGCTCGACCGGCCATACCTGGACGAATGGGCCACGCGCCTTGACCTCGATGGGTTGCTCAAGGAGATCGAGAATGAATGACACCAGCGCCGAAATCGAAGCCCTCCTTAAGGCACGCTACGCGGCGATGACCGGGTCGGAGCGCGCGTTGATGGCGTTGCAGATGTTCGAGACCGCGCAGCAGATCGTGCTCTCTTCCCTCGACCCGGGTCTCAGCGAAAGCGAACGGCGACGCGAGTTGTGCCGGCGTTTCTACGGCGACGAGCTGGCGCAAGCGGCGTTTCCCGCGCCAGTGACAGGGTGATCGAATGAACCTGCGCCGCCAGCTGCTTGCGTTTCTTGCCTTCGCCCCGGCCGCCGCTTGGGCGCAACCGGTGGCAAAGGTGCATCGGATCGGCACGCTCTCCGGCGGATTCAGCCCGAAGGCGAAGGAGCAACCGATCTGGCCGGCCTTCTTCGAGGCCATGCGCAGGCTCGGCTACGAGGAAGGCCGCAATGTCGTTTACGAAATGCGCTACGCTGAGGGCACGCCTGCGCGTTTTCCGCAACTGGCGCAAGAACTCATCGCGGCCGGCATCGAGTTGATCGTCGTGACTGGAGCGACCGAAGCAGTCGTCGTGAGTCGGGCGACCGCGACGATCCCCATCGTGGCGATTCACGTGAGCGATCCGGTCGAATTGGGTCTCGCGTTCAGCCTCGCGCGGCCCGGACGCAATCTGACCGGATCGACTTTGAGGATACCCGGGTTTACCGCGAAGGCGCTGGCGCTGCTCATCGAGGCATTCCCGGGCGCCAGGCGCATCGGCGTGCTTGGCAATCCGACCCAAGTGAATTACGCGGACGATCGCCAGGCGCTGGAGCGCGTCGCGGCCGACAAAGGGGTAACGCTGCTGCCGACCTCCGAGGCAACGCGGCCCGAAGAACTCGAGTCCGCCTTGGACCGCATGGCGAAGGGCAGGCCGCAGGCGATGGTGGTGCTTGCCACGCGCTGTTTTTGCTACACCGCAAGCGCGTCATCGCCTTCGCGGCGCAAGAAAAAATACCCGCAATGTACGGCTTCACCGAAGACGTCGAGGCCGGCGGATTGATGGCCTTCGCGGTCGAGACCCGCGCGCTCTTTGCGCGCGCGCCCGTGTTCGTCGACAAGATCCTCAAGGGGGCGAAACCGGGCGACATCCCCATCGAGCAGCCGACGCGCTTCGGGTTGTGGATCAACCTGAAGACCGCCAAGGCGCTCGGCGTGAAGATTCCCGGTCCGGTCCTGCTGCGTGCCGATCGCGTGATCGAATAGACTCCCGATATGTGGTTTCGTTGCCTGATTGCCGCCTTCCTGGTCGTGGCTGGTGCGGTATCAGCCGCGGAGCCGCCCGTCGTCGGGATCTATGCGGCCGGCACCGATCCTTCCTCGAATGTTCCGCGATGGCTGCGCTTCTACAGCCGGATGCGCGAACTTGGCTGGCGCGACGGCGA
>Ga0247727_10006865_pt1 | contig 22092 bp, 15 predicted proteins | sample WisWelCaveWW1625_FD_202498 | JGI IMG/M metagenome (GOLD analysis project Ga0247727, IMG submission 202498) | Biofilm microbial communities from Wishing Well Cave, Virginia, United States - WW16-25 | ecosystem: Environmental > Aquatic > Deep subsurface > Groundwater > Cave microbial mat | place...
TCGCAGTGAACATATAGTTTTTAAACCGATTTTGTCCAATTATTCACGCTTTTCGCTTCAAACCCTTGTCAAATGCGGCTCAAACAACAATTCTAAAAACGAATCTGACGAGGTCTGAATATAGAGCTCGGTTATCCCATCCTGCACGAACACCTGAACTTTAAATTGACCATCACTCGCATGAGTAACAGATCGAAAGACCTCTTCAAATTCAACGAACGGGACCAACAACGGCTCCCTAAAGTTATCAGACAAAAAGCATATCAGACTCGGATGCCCTTCGAGCAATTTTAGATCTAAAGCACGTAGCCCGTAAAAAGCCCTTTTCTGTTCATGTATTTTGGAGTATCGAATATACAACCTCACTTTACAACCTTCCAATTCATAAAGTGACTGGCTTGCTCCAAGTTTTCGTAATGCGCCGTGCCGCCCGGTCAATTCTTGAAGAAAAGTGTCTCTGACTATATTCGCCATTAGCAAACCCTGTTCAAATCACTTCCACCTTAATCAAATTCGTCCCGCTGGGAACGCCGGGCGGCAGGCCGGCGGCAATGATTACGGTTTCTCCGGGTTGCACGAGGCCGCTGGCCAGCGCCAATTGTTTGCTCTTTTGCATCAACTCATCCGTGTTTTCATATTCACGGTCGAGCAATACGGGATGCACACCCCACACGAGCGCCAATTGCCGCGCGGTGGCGAGCACGGGACTGAATGCGATAATCGGAACGCTCGGACGATAGCGCGCGACCATTCCTGCGGTCGAGCCGGTTTGCGTGGGCGTGAGAATCGCGGCTACTTTCAGCTCGTGCGCCATTGAGGTGACCGCGTGACTAATGGCCGCTGGTATCATCACTTTGCCTTGATGCTTTTCCACGGGCAAACGCTCGCGGCGCGACAAACGCGTTTCCGCAGCGCTCACGATGCGCTCCATCACTTGCACGGTTTCAACCGGGAATTTTCCGACCGCAGTTTCTTCCGAGAGCATCACGGCATCCGTGCCGTCCAACACCGCGTTCGCCACGTCCGCAGCTTCGGCGCGCGTGGGGCGCGGATTCTCCACCATCGAGCGCAACATCTGCGTGGCCGTAATCACGGGCTTGCCTTGACGATTGCACTTCTCGATTAAAATTTTCTGCACGAGCGGCACGCGCTCCAGCGAAGTCTCGACTGCAAGATCGCCGCGCGCGACCATCAAGCCGTCCGTGGCTTCGATAATGGCATCGATATCCGCGAGGGCTTCGTGCTTTTCAATCTTCGCAATGATCGGCACGACGCGGCCGAGCTGCTGCATGAGTTCGCGCAGCGCGAGCACGTCGCCGGCATTGCGCACGAACGACATGGCCACCAGATCGACGCCCGCGTGCAATCCGAATTTGAGATCGTCTTTATCCTTCGCGGTGAGGCCGTTGAGCTTGAGCGTGCGCCGCGGGAGGTTGATGCCTTTGTGTGAATCAAGTTTGCCGCCGTGTACGACGCGGCAATGAATGTCGTGTTGATCCTGTCGCAGCACGCGCAACTCCAGCATGCCGTCCGCGAGCATGATCGTGTCGCCGACTTCGACTTCTTGCGGCAGGTTGGAATACGTGAGCGAGATTTCTTTGTCATCGCCGGGCACGTTGCGATTGGTGAGAATGAACGCGGCTCCGCTTTGCAATTCCACGGGCGCAGCCATCGCGCCGATACGCAGCTTGGGCCCGGAAAGGTCTTGCAGAATCGCAACGTGCAACCCTTTTTGCGCGGCGATGGTGCGCACGAGATCGATGCGGCGTTGATGGCTTTCGAAATCGCCGTGCGAGAAATTCAAGCGCGCGACGTTCATGCCCGCATCGAGGAGCGCTGCAAGCACGTCTTGCGCTTCACTCGCCGGGCCGAGAGTGCAAACGATTTTAGTACAGCGTTGCGGCAAATTGCATTGCTCCTTCATTCACACAAACTAAAAACACGCGCAGAGAATCTATAAAGAAAAGCAAAACCACTGGCCCACTAAACACGCGAAACAAACGAAATTTCTTTTCGCGTGTTTGGTGTGTTTCGTGGGCAATTATAGCCATACAGCATTTGTAATGTCCTGCTTTGAATTGTCATTCTGGAAGAACCTTCCCTCGCACTGAGCACACCTTTCAAAACAGGCTTTGCGCCTAGCACTAGGGAAGGTTCTTGCAGAATGACAACGTTGATGTGATAATATAAAGCGCTCCACTCTCATCCAATGCTGAAAAAGATTTCTCATGAGATAATTCAGAAGAATCACTCACCCACGAGCATGATATGCAAATCCATCACGTTCGTACCGGTCGCGCCGGTGATGAATAAGTCGCCGAGTTTTTCAAAGAAAGTATAGCTGTCATTATCGCGCAAGAAGCTGCTCAAAAAACGCCAGCCGTGCATGCGTGCGCGCGCTACGGTCCAGCCGTCGGCAAAAGCGCCCGCAGCCTCGGTCGGGCCGTCGAGGCCGTCGGTTCCGGCTGCAAGAAACACGCAATTCTCGAGGCCGTCGATATCGAGCGCGACGGAGAGCGCGAGTTCTTGATTGCGCCCGCCTTTGCCGCCGGGATTGCGCACGGTCACCGTGGTTTCACCGCCGGCCAATATACACGCGGGTGTGTGAATGGGCTGCTCGGAATTGACGACATTGTGCAAGAGCGCAGCGTAGAATCTTCCGATGTCGCGCGCTTCGCCTTGCACGCGATTCGTGAGCACCATGCAATGATAACCCAAACGCATTGCATAATGTTCGCATGCGGTAAGAGCATCGCCATTGCAGCCCACAATAGTGTAGTGGCTGCGCTCGAAGATGGCATCTTTGGGTTTGGGCGTTTCGGGAATAAGGCCGTTGCAGCCTTCCGTGATATATTCTTGCACCGACCGCGGCAGCTTTTGCCAAATGCCGTAGAGCACCAAAATGCGTTCGGCATCCGCGAAGGTAGAAGGATCGGGAACGGTCGGGCCGGAGGCGATAATGTCCACCGGATCGCCGATCACGTCGGAAAGAATCAACGTGACGAGGCGCGCGGGATGCGCCGCGGCCGCGAGTTGGCCGCCCTTGATACGCGAGAGATGTTTGCGCACGGTGTTGATTTCCAAAATCGTCACGCCGTGCGAGAGCAGAAGATTCGTGACGAGCTGCTCTTCCGCCAATTTCAAATTTCCCGCGGGCAAAGGCAGCAGCGCAGAGCCGCCGCCGGAAATGAGGCAGAGGATCAAATCATCGTGCTGCGCCGCTTCGGCCATTTGCAAAATTTGTTTCGCAGCATGCTCGCCCCGGCCGTCGGGAATGGGATGGCCGGCTTCGAGTACGCGCACGTGTCGGAGTGAGGCGTTGCCGCGATGATTCGTCACCACGAGGCCGCTATCGATCATCTCGCCCAAACATGCCTCCACGCCCTGCGCCATCGCAACCGAAGCTTTGCCCGCGCCGAGCACGAACACGCGGCGATAATCGCGCAGATTTAATACTTCACCGGCAACGGAGAGCACGTCGCCTTCGCGTTGCAACGCGCGGCGCACCGCGGTTTCAGGATCGACCGCAGATAATCCCGCCCAAAAGATTTCTTTGGCGTGTTGGCGCAGCTTTTTTTGTTCAGGAGAAAGCATGAGAAGAGCAAAGGGCAAATGACAAAAAGAAAAAAGTAAATTGTGGATTTTAATTCCGCTTTTGGCTTGTTCCCAAACTCTGTTTGGGAACACACTTGTTTTAGAAACTCCGTTTCGGTGCGCTGATAAAATTTTGACCCGGAGTTTCAAATGCACCTGCGTTCCCAAACTCCCAGATTGTGTGAAAATGCTTGATTCATCGTCAGGTTGAGCGGAGCCGAAGCCCGTCTCATTGAATTTAACGCCCTTCGACTTCGCTCAGGGTGACTTGCTTTGGAGTTTTCACACAGGCTGTCCGTTTGGGAACGAGAGGAAGGATCACGGCCAAAATTTCGGGTCTTCAGAAAGCTCTTGTTCCACGGCTTTCAAGCGCTCTTTATAAACTTTGGTGCTGAAGCCGTATTTATAGGCGATCTGCAAAAACGTGTTCGCCAAATCATAACCGGAGTTGGTTTCGCGCTCGGCGAGGACCACGTCGAGCAACGGCGCGAGACGATCGCGCAGAATCGCGAAGATTTGGTTTTGAATATTTTCCACCATCACCGTGAGCTTCAAACGCTGCGAGACTTCGCGCAGGCTCAAAACTTCTTTGCACAAATCAGGCGTGAGGCCTTCATACAATAAGGCCAGGCGTTTCTCCAACATGGTTTGAATTTGTTGGCTCACCCAGGAAGTGTCCAACTCGATGCCGAGTTTGTTGGCCAGACGCGCGATCTCAAAACTGCGTTTGTAGGAATCGAGATCCACGGCGTCACCGACCACTTCGATCTCGCGCCGCAAATCGTGGCTCAACGTATAACGCGTGGGCACGCGCAGCTCTTCGGGAATGGTCGCGCCCAAATCGCGCAACGAGCGAATGAGGCTGCTATGCTCTTCGTAAAGCTTGCTATAGCTCGCGCCGATTTGCTCGAGGCGGTCGTGCAGCATCATTTGAATGACCTGTTGCCGCTCTTCGAAAAACATCGCGGAAAGACCGAGCACTTTGCCGCCCCAATGCTTTTGCAAGTATTCATTGAGATCGTTTTCCATCTCGTGCAAGCCCGGAATCAAGCGGTCGCGGTGTTTGAAGTAATCCCAATTTTTATCCGCGAGGCGAACGTGGCACTCCACGCCTTCGACGGCGCCGTGTTTGATCAACGCGTAGGCGTAACGATTCTGCTCGCCCGTCACTTCGGAATGCGCTTGCACCAAGCCCGTCATCAAAGTGGTTTGCTCGGTTTGCGCCTCGGCAAAATCTTCGCGCTGCAACACATAATGATACAGCTTGTCGCTTTCTTGCGTGTCCAAAAACAGCGAGCGAATCGCATAGGTGTTGACCACGTGATTGAACGAGACCACCGCGGGCCGCACGAGTTTTTCGAAAACGCCTTCGCCGTTTTTATATTCCGCCATGTTGCTGGGCGCGAGCGCGAGATTGCTCAAAAAGCTGCCTTCGAAGGAACGCCGGCTCATCTCTTCCGCAAGTTGCAGTGCGCGCGCGGCATATTGAATCACCTGCACGGTCTCGAGGCCAGAGATTTCCGTGAAGAACCAGCCGCAGCTCGTATACATGAGCTGCATGTTACGCTGCATCTCCATCAGCTTGATGGCCGTGAGTTTTTCTTCCGCAGAAAGCGCTTTGCGTTGATGTTCGGCAAGAAACGCGGCCATGGTTTCCGGCGTGCGCTGCAAGATGACGCTGATATAGCCGTTGCGCGCGTCGATCAAATCTTTGAAAAGCGGCTCGCCAAATTCAATCGTTAAGCGATTAAGGTCGTCGCGCAATTCGTCGAGCGCGTGGCGCAATGGCGCGCGCCATTCTTGAGTCCAATGCCCGGGCCCGCCGCCGCGACAGCCGCAATTGCGTGCCCATCTGCCCAAGCCGTGCGCGCAGCTCCATGCCGTTCCCTCGCCATTATGGCCTTCCTTCAATTGCACTTCCCATGCGGGCGGATTCTCTTCGAGATATTCCGCGTAATTCGTAATGCGAATTTCGCGGCGCGGCACTTCGATGTGAAAGAGATACGCCAGCCCGCGTTCGCCAAAGCGCTCATGATGTCCGTAACTTTCGCCGTCGGTCGCGAGGGAAACAAGTTGCGGTGCGCCCGTGCCGTTCGAGCGGAAGCTCGCGTCGATGCGATGCGTGAAATTGCCCGCGTCGCGCACGAGGTGCTCGAAACCCACACCGCGCGAAAGCTCGCCGTGATAAAAGAAAATGTCGAGATGGCGTTTGCCGATAATTTTACCGGCGCTATCGCGATCAAACCAGCGATAGGCCTGCGAGGTATCGATCTCGCCGTGCTCCACGCCGACCCATTCGCCGTTATCGAGCCGCCGCACGCGCCTGGCTTGATAGGGCGAGAGAATGAGATACTTCAAGCCGTAGTCGATGAGCGTAAGCAGGGTTTGGTCGTTGACCGCGGTTTCGGGCATCCACATGGATTCCGGCTCGCGACCGAAGCGGTAGCGAAAATCCGCGAGGCCCCAGAGCACTTGCGTGATACGATCCTGCTCGTTGCACAGCGGCATGATGGCGTGATTGTAAGCCTGCGCGATCGCGGCGCCGTGTCCGCCGAAACGCTGCAAACTGTTCGCGTCGGCTTGCAAAATTCGGCGATAGGTTCCCGGCGAATACTTCTTGAGCCAACTTAATAAAGTCGGGCCGAAGTTGAAGCTGGTCAATTCAAAATTGTTGACGATGTTGACAATGCGATTCTCATCGTCCCCAACGCGCGCGCACGTGTTCGGCGTGTAACATTCGTGGTCGATGCGCTCGTTCCAATCATGGAAGGGATACGCGCTGTCTTGGCGGTCGATAACTTCAGTCCAGGGATTTTCGCGGGGAGGTTGATAAAAGTGTCCGTGTATCGTCAGGCATTTTTGCGTCATGCCGAGGCATCCTATGTCTTGTGGTTAAAATTTTTCGCGAGCAGGATACAAAATTTTACCTGAAAGCGCAAGCGGTTTGAAGGCCGGCAGGCATGCCGCTAGGAAGAATTGCAAGATTTTATTGTCATCCCGCATGCAGTTGGGTTGGACTGCGTGTATATAGAACCTGAATTTTGCATTGCTCGTGCCGCCAACCACCGTCTGATGCTGAAGCATCAGACTAGGAGGTGAAAGCCATCTGAAGATGGCTAAAATTCCCCCGCGGCGGGATGGCAGCCGACTTTAGTCGGCTTGCATCTTCTAGCCTGATGATTCATCTTCAGGCGGCGGCATCAACAGCGCAAAATTCATATAGAAGCAGAATTATTGTTCAGAGCCGCTCGACCGGCGTCTGTGATTCTCTTCTCTCCGAAGGTTTTTAATTCGCGTTGATTCGCGGTTGCATATTTTTGCGGCAAGTCGCTGCGTTATAGGAAACACCTCAACTTCACTCCAAGATGGACGGTCACATGAAAAAACTTTTTGCGCTCGCGGCCTTGGCTTTAACCGTTGCCGTTTGGCCCACACACTCGCACGGCCAAGCCTTTCGTTTGAATGGCGGACGCGGCTTGCCTCATGTCAACACCGCCTGGACTTTGCCGCGCGGGCAATTCACGCTGCACGCGTTCGGCTCTTCTTATTATCAAACCGTGGTGGTCAGAAAGCCCGGCGCGCTGCCCGAAGCCAATACTTTTTGGGACGTGCAATCCGCGCTCGCGCTCTATTACGCCAGCGGCAAGCACCTCGAATGGTCGGTCACGCAAGTGCTCTATCAAGATACCCATCGCGGCAGAGGCTACAATTTTCCGGATGATTTGTTTCTCAACGTCAAATTCGGATCCTTCGGCAGCAAAGTAAGTCCGCTGAAAGCCGGATTGACGTTCAGCGGCAGAATTCCACTCGCCGAGGATCACAACATCGTGCTCGAACCATACAGCGGCGGCAGCGTGGAGATGGGCCTGATGGGCGCAGCCTCTTACAGCCCGGATTTGTTGCTTCCGGAGAATGCTTTCAATCTGCACGTGAACATGGGTTTTTGGCATCACAACGATACCGGCAAGCTGCTGACCGGCTCGTCTAACGATTCACTTGCAGTGCTCAAGCCCTCGCAAACTTTTTTGTGGGGCGCGGGCTTCGCAATTCCCACCACGCAGTTCGATTTTAGTTTCGAGTTGTACGGCCGCATGTTCATGACCACGCCACAAGTCACGGCCTACAGCCGCGAAGACGCGATTTATTTTTCGCCGAGCGTGAATTATCGTCCCAAGCATTGGGCCGCATTCAACGTCGGCTTTGATTTCAGGTTGACGCAGGATAAAGATCAAACGAGGTACGTTTCCGGCTTGCCGGTCATCAACAAAGATTTGCCGAGTTACCCGCAATGGCGCGTGAACTTCGGCGCGACGTTTCATTTGAATCAAGCCGCGCCGCCGGACAATCGCCCGCTCTTCGTGAGCGCGAACGGCCGACTCGTGCCCCGGCAAAAGTCGCTCGAAAATCAATTGAACGTGGAGCAGCGCAAAACCGAAAACGCCGAAGAAGAGCTCGAAAAAATCCGCGAAGAGCGCAAACGCATGGAAGCCATGCTCGCGCGTTTGCGCAATCTTTTGTATGATAACAAGTCCGGCGACGGCGCCAAGCCGGAAGAGAATAAAAATCCTGCGGACAAGCCGGCGCAGAATAAAAACGAGTAACTTTTGGGGCCGTAATGCTTCTGCTTTGACAGAAAAGTGAAAGACAAAAATATGGGGGCTCGTGCTGACAATGGAATGTTGTTGCTGGAACAACGAAACTTCGAAACCATTTCTGCCTCCATTTTTCCGTCATTGCTGTTTAAAACAGGCCGAGCTGCATATGCACATGTTAAACTGATGCGCCTCTCGCCCAGCACTTCCCGCCTTCATAGCATTTGCCTTTCTATTTTTGATTGATTATGTTGCGCGCCGTGAACTCGCACAGAGAATCGGCATGTGCGCGCAACGCAATCTATCCTCTCGCCCGCGCAGCGAATGCCACTTGATCCGCTTGCTTCGTGAAATCCGCTTACAGAAAAGCCCTTGCTTTTAAAGCACAGACAGAGACTAATCTCGGAGGAAGTCGCCATGTCCACTCGTCGTGAATTTCTCGGCGCTATCGGCCGCACCGCATCAACGGCCTTTGCAGTTGCGGCACTCGATCCTCTTCGCGCACTGCGCGCTTTAGAAATTTTCTCGCAATCTCCCGGCTCGCCCGAAGAAGTTGCGAACAACGAAGAGCTGTGGTTCGAGGTGCAGCAAGCTTTCACCGTCGATCGCAGCTTGATCAATCTCAACAACGGCGGGGTCAGCCCTTCGCCCGCGATTGTGCAAGCCGCGATGAAGCGTCATCTCGATTTTTCCAACACCGCGCCGGTTTATACCATGTGGCAAATTCTCGAGCCGCAGCGCGAGGGCGTGCGCCGCGAGTTGGCGAAGACGTTCGGCTGCTCTGCCGAAGAGATTGCGATGACGCGCAACGCTTCGGAGAGTTTGCAGATTTGTCAGCTCGGTTTCGATCTCAGGCCCGGCGACGAAGTGCTGACCACGACACAGGATTATCCGCGCATGATTACGACTTGGCAACAACGCGAGCGGCGCGACGGCATCAAGCTCAAACAATTTTCCATTCCTGTGCCGTGCGAGAACCCCGGCGAGATCGTTTCTTTGTTTGAAAAAAACCTTACTCCGAAAACCAAACTCATTCTCATGTGCCACATGATCAATCTCACCGGACAAATTCTGCCGGTGAAGGGCGTGGTGCAAATGGCGCGGCAGAAGGGCATTCCGGTGATCGTGGACGGCGCGCACGCGTTCGCACACTTCGATTTCACGCACGCGGATTTGGACTGCGATTATTACGCGACGAGCTTGCACAAATGGCTATTCGCGCCGCACGGCACGGGCATGCTCTACGTCCGGCAAGATAAGATCGCGAAGCTTTGGCCCATGATGGCCGCGCCCGAGCCGATGGACGACAACATTCGCAAGTTCGAAGAGATCGGCACGCACCCGGCCGCGAACTATCTCCCCATTGCCGAGGCGCTCACGTTCCATCACGGCATCGGCGCGAAACGCAAGGAGGCGCGCATGATCTACCTGCGCGACCGTTGGGCCAAACGTCTCGCACAGAACGACCGCATCAAACTCAACACGAGCTTGCAGCCCGGCTTCGCGTGCGGCCTCGCGAATGTGCAGGTGAAAGGCGTCGACTCCGTTGACCTTTCCAATTATCTTTGGAACAAGCATCGCATCATCGTGGTGCCCATCAAACACGCGGAGTTCGAGGGCCTGCGCGTGACGCCGAACGTTTATACGACAGTGCAAGAGCTCGATCGCTTCGCGGAGGTGATCGAAGAAGTGATGAAAAACGGATTGCCAAAGACGTAGCGCAGACTTCCAGTCTGCGAACCAAAGAATATATACTGCTTCAGGGTTAATTTGTAATGGGCCTTTTTGAAATGTCATCCTGTAAGGAACTTCCCCGGCGCTTGGCACATCTCTAAAAACAGGGCGTTGATTCCAGCGCTAGGGAAGGTTCTTCCAAAATGACAACGTCAAGCGGGTGTTACAAACCAACCCGCAACGAGTATAATTCTCGGTAAAACTTTTCCCTCTGTCGCCAAAATTATCGCCTTTTCGCGTTTTGCGCGAAGGAGGATATTTGAGCCGATCGTCTAGATCAAAGTTCATTCTTTTATTTGGCGCCATTATAAGCATCGGCTCTGGAAGGCCATTGAGGCCAGAGCCGGAGAAGATACGGACGCGATCTGGCGCGCTTTTTCAATAAGCCTTGCGTCTCGACTTCCAACGTCACTTCAAAATTCATCGTTTGCCTTACCTCATGTCCTTCAAAGATCATTTTTCAAAGCAAGCCACGGATTACGCCAAGTATCGCCCCAATTATCCCGAGGCGCTCTTCGCATATCTCGCCTCGCTCGTTCCTGAACACGAGTTGGCGTGGGATTGCGGCACGGGCAACGGCCAGACTGCGTGCAGCCTCGCACCGCACTTTGAGAAAGTCATCGCCACGGATCCGAGCGTGAAGCAAATTGCGAATGCCAGGCCGCACGAGAAAATAACATATCGGGTTGCGCCGGCAGAGCAAACGGATATTGTCTCGCATTCCGTCGATCTCATCACGGTCGCACAAGCATTGCACTGGTTCGACTTCGAAAAATTTTATACGGAAGCCGCGCGCGCGCGCAAGCCGAATGGCGTGCTCGCGGCGTGGTGTTACAAATTGCTTGAATGCGAGCCGCGCGTCGATGCCATTCTCCACGAGTTTTACAGCGACATCGTCGGGCCATATTGGCCGCCGGAAAGAAAGCTGCTCGAAAACAATTATCGCGATATTCCATTCCCACTGCAGCAAATCGACGTGCCGCGTTTTCACATGGAGACTCATTGGAATTTGCAGGATTTGATCGGCTATCTCGGCACGTGGTCTTCCACGCAAAAATTCATTGCGCAGCACGGCGATGATCCGCGTCAGCAAATTCGCGAACGTTTGGCGAACGCATGGGGCGAAGAGGCGAGCACGAAACCGATCAAATGGCCGCTGCATTTGAAAGTGGGAAATCAGAAGAAGCGCTTGAAACTCTAAACACGACGTATGCGCCAACCCTATCAGCCCATCGCTTGCTCTTTGCACGACGAACTCGAAGCGCTCGCTACGCTCCGGCGCGAGTGTCGTATTGCATTTCGCGGAGAAGAGGGCAAAACCGAAATGATCTTAGACGTCATCGCCGACATTTTCACGCACGGGCGCGAGGAGTTTTTTGCGTCTGCGCAATGGAATGGTTGTTCGGCTCGATCAGATTATGAGCCTCAATGACAAACTCCTCGATGAAACCTGTGGCCCGAGCTGAGGAGCACACCGCACAAATGGAGCGCAGGTCCGGCTCTCCCAATAACTATTTGTATCGCTGGCTGGAAATTCTCCGCTGCCCGCAATGTCGCGGGCATTTTCGTGTTCACAGTCATAGTGACCGTCACGCGTTGGTGTGCGCGCTGTGTTCCGCATCATACGCGATTCAAAACGGTATTCCACATTTGACCAAACCTGAGCGCGCACCGGCATTGCAAAACTTTTGCGAGAAATATGATCGCTTACGTTTGTGCGAAGGTTGGGCGTGTACGCAGCCGGAGTTTTATTTTCAGCTTCCTTTTCAAGATTGCACCGGCCGTCACATCAACGAATGGCAATTGCGCGCGAAATCGTTTCTGCAGTTGCAAGCTTGGTTGAAAAAAGAATACGGCACGCGCGCACTGCGCGTTTTGGACGCAGGCGCGGGCAGTGGTTGGATGAGTCGCTTGCTCGCAGCCTCGCATGAAGTATTGGCGACGGATGTGAATGCCGGAGCGCACGGACTCAATGCGCTGGCGCACGCGCAACGTCGCTTCATGGCCGTGCAAGCGGAATTAGATCACTTGCCGCTCACCTCGCATAGTTTTGATCTCGTCATCGCCAACGCGAGCGCGCACTATGCGAATGACGTTCGAGTTTTCTTCGCACAAGCCGCGCGCGTGCTGCGCCCCGGCGGCAGATTGATCGTGATGGACTCGCCGATCTATCCTAATGCAGAAGCGGTGACCGCAGCACAAGAGCGCACACGCGCTTATTACACAAAGAACGGCGCGCCCGAATTGGCGCAAACTTATAGCGGCCTCGCGCGCGAGCTATTCTTCAAACAAACTGCTTTTAACTTCACCTACCTGCGCCGCGATTTTGACGGCGTTGCGCTATTCAAAAAGTGGTTGCGTGAAAAATTGGGCCGAGAGCAGGCCGCGCGTTTTCCTTTGTGGATCGGCGAACGTTTGCTGTTGCCCGAAGAAGATTGGCATCTCGGCCGCTCGCGCGCCGGAGTTTTGATCGTGCATGAGAACAAGCTGCTCACTTACTTTTTCAAAAGCGAAAAACAGCAATACTGGCGCATTCCCGGCGGGGGCATTGAAGAGGGCGAAACGCCGGAGCAAGCTGCCATACGCGAGTTGCGCGAAGAGCTCGGATTGCGCATCGCGTTGCAACGGCAATTCGGGCCGTATTTGCTGAAGAACAAAACGCATTGGTACTTTCTCGCCGATACTGATCCGGAAAAATTGCCGACAGAAAATTCCGGCGGTTTTGAAGAGAGCTGCACGGTGAGTTGGCTGCCGGTCGAGCATTTGGCGGAGTTTGATATTCGGCCTTCGGCGTTGAAGTGGGAGCTGGTCGAATACTTTCAAGCAAGGCGCAGCAGATGAAATCGACCGGTGGAAAAATTTTCTCAATCTTCATCTTTCTCTTTTTGTCATTGATTGGCTGCAACCAACCGCAATTTCCGCCCAACCATCTCTATCGCGCCACGATCAACGAAGTTGTTTCTTCTCCGGTCACTTTCGATTTCAATCACGACGGCCGCAAAGAAATCGTGATCGGCGCATTCGACGGCAACTGTTATCTGCTCGATGATTCCCTGCGCGATCTTCCCGGCTGGCCGAAATTTTCGCGCAACGGATTTTTTTCTTCGCCGGCATTGTGGGACATTGACCATGGCCAAGCGCCGGAAATCTTCATTGGAAGTGATAACGGTTCGCTCTTCGGTTGGCGCTTTAATGGCTCGAACGTGAGCGACTTTCCGATTACTTTGGAAAAACAAATTTGGTCTTCGCCCGCGATCATCGCAGACTCACTTCTTGCGATTGGCGGGGAAGGCCGCATGTTTGTGTTCGAGCGCAACGGCAAAGTCGCTACGGGCTGGCCGCAAAAAATTCGCGGTTGGGCCTCCGCAAGCCCGGCTTGGCATGATGATGTGCTCGTCATTGCAACCTTAACGCGCGGGGAAACGAGTCGCGGCTATTTGTATGCGTGGCATCTCTCCGGTGAAATCTATCCCAACTTTCCCGTGCACCTCAAAATGGATTCGGACTCTTCGCCGAGCTTGGCGGATTTGGATCGCGACGGCAAAGTGGAAATCATCCTCGGCGATGACGCCGGCTTGCTGCATGCGTTTCGATTGGAGGGCAGCGAGCTTCCCAATTTTCCGCGTTTGCTCGGCGAGGCCGTGCAAGCGAGTCCGGCGATTGCCGATATCAATGACGACGGCGTGCTCGACATCATTATCGGCGCCACCGACGGCGCGCTGCACGCGTGGAATGCGCTCGGCGATTGCGTGCTCGGCTGGCCTGCGCGTCTCGGCGGCGAGATCAACGGCTCCGCCGCGCTTGTGCGCATCGCAAACGGTGAAGTGCGTATCATCGTTGGTGCCGGCAATCATCGCCTCTATGCTTTTCATGCAGACGGAAAAATTGCAGCAGGCTTTCCCATTGATTGCGGCGACGCGATTTTCTCTTCGCCGCTCGTGGACGACCTCGACAACAACGGCATGCTCGACATCGTCGTGGGCGCGAATAACGGCATTCATCTCATCAAAGATCAGTGGCCGGTGTTCAAAACGGAAGAAGGTCAGCCTAAAACGGCATGGCCAATGTTCCGGCAGAACATGCAACGCACCGGTGTGTTGGAATGATCTGGTAAAGCAAAACGGCTACTGGCAAAAATGATTTGAACGGCTGGTTTGCAATCCCCTCACCTCAATGTCATTTGTAAGAATCTTCCCTAGCGCTGGAATCAACTCTTAATAGGAGAGGCCGCTATGAAATACTTTGTGATCGTTGTTTTCCTTCTGCTCCTCAACACGATGAATTTCGCGCAAGCACCCGCTCACGTCGCGTGGCAATCACAAGCCGGCAGCTTGAACTCTTCCCTGCGTGGGTGCAGCGCAGTCGATGCACAAGTCGCGTGGATCAGCGGCACGAACGGCAAATACGCGCGCACGCTTGATGGCGGCAAAACTTGGCAAGCCGATTCCGTCGACGGCGCGCTCGATTTCCGCGACGTGCAAGCCTTCGATACGAACACCGCGTATCTCATGAGCGCCGGTCCGGGCACGCGCTCACGTATTTACAAAACTGTGAATGGCGGAAAAGCTTGGACGCTGCAATACACGCTGCAAGATTCCGCAGGCTTCTTGGACGGTTTCGCGTTTTGGGATGAAAGCAACGGCGTCGTTTTCGGCGATCCCATTGCCGGCCGCATTTTCATTCTCACGACAAACGATACGGGCAAAACGTGGCAACGCCTCGGCGCGGAGAACGCGCCGCAAGTTGTGGAAGGCGAATATGCCTTTGCTGCAAGCGGCACGAGCATCGTCGCGCAGAGCAAGAGCCGTGTGTGGATCGGCACCGGCGGGAAAGCCGCGCGCGTATTTCATTCTGCGGATCGCGGGAAGACCTGGTCTGTTGCGAGCACGCCAATTGTGAGCGGCGCCTCATCTGCCGGCATTTTTTCGCTCGCGTTTCGCGATGAGCAACACGGCATTGCCGTGGGTGGCGATTATCAAAAAGAGAATGAAGTGCTCGCCAACGTTGCGCGCACGGAAGACGGCGGCAAAACGTGGATATTGCTTCCGAATCAAACCGTGCCCTATCGTTCGTGCGTCGCGTACGTTCCGCATGAGGGAAAATTTTTGCTCGTTGCCGTCGGGCCTTCGGGCTCGAACTATTCACTTGACGAGGGTTTGACGTGGACACGCATCAGCGAGGTGGGTTATCACACGATGAGCACGGGCGGGTCGATTGCATCAATTTGGGCCGCAGGCGCGGAAGGAAGAGTCGCGAAGCTTGAATTTAAACTTGCAGAATAGCTTCATGTCTGTTCATCGCCACTCTTCTTACATGGTGCGCGCGCCCTCTCCCTTGTCCTCCTGAAAGGAACTTCCCTAGTTACAGGCACTATGCCCAGTGCAAGGGAAGTTCCCTACGTGATGACATCGCTCCTTCAAAACCACCGATCCAACACGCGGTAATACGCGCCGGCGAGCGGCAGAAACCACGGGCGTTTGCGATAGAAAAAGCGCGCGGGCATTTGCAGTTCAAAAAAGGGAAAGTCGCTCGTTTTTGCGCCAATGAGTTTTTGCGCCAGCCAATAGCCGAAGTACACGCTCATCACCACACCGTGCCCAGCATAGCCCATCGCATAGTGTAAACCGTTCTGCGCGCCGAGGTGCGGCATTTGATCGAACGTGAAACCGACATTGCCGTGCCAGGCATAATCGATCTGCGTCGCGTGGAGCTGCGGAAACACGGAGAGCATGTCTGCGCGCAAAATCTTCGCGGCCTCGCGATCGCTCATGGGCGTGAAGCTCGTGCGGCCGCCGAAGAGCAAACGCTCATCCGGCGTGCGGCGAAAATAGAATAGAAAATTTTTCGTGTCATACACCATGCGATTCGTGGGCAACAACTCTTCCGCAAGCGCACGCCCCAACGGCTCGGTCACGATGATATAACTTCCCACCGGAATAATGCGGCGCCGCAAATTGCGCAATGCTGCGGGCGTGTAGCCGTTCGTCGCGACGACCACTTGCTTCGCGTGCAACACGCCGCGCGGCGTTTGCAATACAAAGTCGTTTGACTCGCGGCGGCAATCTTCCACCGGCGTGGTTTCGAGCAAATGCACATCAGCCTCTTGCGCGCAACGCACCAATCCCGCCACCAGCTTTGCGGGATTCAAACCGGCGCTGAGAGGGTCGACCAACCCGCCATGATAAATTTTCGTCCCCAGCTCGTGCGCTAGCTCCGAAACCGGAATGAGTTCGCTGTGATGCTCAAATTCTTCCCGCAAAAACTTTTGCGAAGCGATCAAGCCATCATAATGTGAAGGGCGATACGCCACGCACAAATCGCCGCAGCGGTGGAAATCGCACGCGATCTTTTCTTGCTCGCTCAAGTTTTGCACAAACTTGAGCGCGTCCAACGAGGCGCGATAAAACTTGCGCGCGCGTTCGCGGCCATAGCGTTTGACGAGTTGCTCCGGCGAGAGCTTCAAACCGGTGAGCGCCATACCCGCGTTGCGCGTGCTCGCGCCCCAGCCGATTTTTTCTTGTTCCAACAAAACCACAGCAGCGCCGCTGCGCGCCAAGTACAATGCGGTCGAAAGCCCGGTCAATCCGCCGCCGATGATCGCGACATCGCATTGCAAGGGCAGAGTTTGCGCAGCCGCAACTTCGAAGGGAAACGTGTCATGCCAATAAGAAAGCTCTTTCATGAAAGCAAGAAAGCGAAATTTGCTATGACGAGCAAGTCAGAAAACTCGTTTGTTGGCTGCACAAGAACCAAGACAGAAAGATTACGTTAGCCGTCAGAGACGCTGGAGCAATTCATCGTGTATTGGCAAATCAAAAGAGACCGAACCCGTAGCGGAATCGTAGAGGTGAAGCCATGATTCACTACGATCAAGAGATGGAAGTCACGCAAGAGCGGATCGCGTATTTTCAACGTTTGGCTGCTTGAATCAGCCGTCGAAACGCAAAGATCAATTCTCAAATCGCTCAATGTGCTTCCCTTCACCCTCTTAACTCTGTACCTACTTGCTTGCCTTTCACGCAAAGCTCAACCACACCTTGACTTTGCCCCTCCCAGCCGCTATCTTCGCAGCAACATTCACAACAAATGAAGCCAACGAGTTTGACCATGCCTGCTCGGACCTTGCAACTGGAAAACCCTGCCACAAACGAAGTGCTCCAAACGCTCGCCATGCACGACACGGAGCAAGTGCGTGACATGACCGCGAACGCGCGCCGCGCTTTTCATGATTGGAGATGGACGAGCATCGATGAGCGTATTGCCATCACGCAGCGTTTCGTGGCAGAGATGCGCAAACGGCAAGAAGAGATTGCGCGCGAGATCACACTGCAAATGGGCAAGCCCCTCAAGCAAGCGCGCAACGAAGTCAACACCATGATTGATCGCACGAACTACATGGCGGAGATTGCCCAAGCCACGCTCGCCGACGAAATCCTTCCCGACAAGCCCGGCTTCATGCGCAAGATCGCGCACGAGCCCCGCGGCGTAGCGCTCGACATCGCCGCATGGAATTATCCTCTGCTCATTTCGATCAACCTCGTCGTGCCCGCGATTCTCGCCGGCAATGCCGTGTTGCTGAAGCACTCTTCGCTCACGCCGCTGTGCGCGTTGCGCATGCAAGAGGCCTATCGTGCCGCGGGCCTGCCCGAAGGTGTGATGCAAGCGGTCGTGGTCGACCGCGAGGGCGCAGAGACGCTGCTCACTTCGCCCAACATTGATGCGGTGTTTTTCACCGGGTCCGTGCCCGGCGGTTATGAGGTCTATCAAAAAGCCGCTGCGGGATTGAAACGCGTAGGACTCGAGTTGGGCGGCAAAGATCCAGCTTATGTGCGCGCCGATGCTGACTTGGCTACGACGATTCCCAATGTCGCCGATGGCGCATTTTACAACTGCGGCCAAAGCTGCTGCGCGGTGGAGAGAATTTATGTCGATCAAAAAATCTACCCACAATTTCTCGAAGCCTTTCTTGCCGAGGTGAAAACTTATAAACTCGGCGACCCGCTCGTGGAGGAAACGTATCTCGGGCCGCTCGCGCAGAAGAAGCAGATGGCTGTATTGGACGGGCAAGTGCAAGAAGGTGTACAGCGCGGCGCGAAAGTCCTGTGCGGCGGAAGTGCGACGAAGATCAATGGTCGCGGCAATTATTTCGAGCCGACCGTGCTCGTGAACGTGACGAACGACATGAAGGTGATGCAAGAAGAAAGCTTCGGTCCCATCATCGGCATTGTGCCGGTCGCGGGCGATGAAGAGGCCGTGCGCTTGATGAACGACAGCCGCTTCGGCCTCACGGCGAGCATTTGGTCGCGCGATCAAGAGGCTGCGCTCAAGCTTGCGCCGCACGTCGAAGCCGGAACGGTTTATCTCAATCGCTGCGACTATCTCGATCCGGCCTTGCCGTGGATCGGTTATAAAGAAAGCGGCTTGGGCTGCTCGCTCTCGCATCACGGTTTTATGGAAGTGACGAAGCCGAAGAGTTATCATTTCAAAATTGTGCCGTAACATCAAACTCGAAAATTTAGCCTCACACCTCGATCTGTCATTCTGCAAGAACCTTTCCTAGTTCTCGGTACACAGCTGTTTTGAGATTTGTGTCCAGCGCGAGGGAAGGTTCTTACAGAATGACATTTGTGGTGGGAGCATCGACTTAACGAAGTTCAGATTCCAGCATGCTCCTCTCCTCCCACAAACTCGAAAACAGCAAGCTGCGATTGCCCGCAGGCGTGAAAGATTTTCTGTTCGAAGAAACGCAACAGTGCCGAGAGCTCGAAAGCCGTCTTATGAATACGCTCATGAGCAAAGGCTGTCGCGAGATCATCACGCCGACTTTCGAATATAGCGAAGTGTTTTCCCAAGCGGGCGAAGGGCGCAATGCGCTCGAAGACAAAACGTATCGCTTCCTTGATCGCGACGGCAACTTGCTGGCCTTGCGCGCGGATTTCACGGCGCAAATCGCGCGCATCGCGGCGAGCCGTTTCGCGCAAAGTGAAATGCCGATTCGCCTTTGTTACTCTGGCAAAGTGTTTCGCGCCGAGCCGCATCACGCCGGACGCAGCCGCGAGAAATGGCAAATCGGTTTCGAGCTGCTCGGAGCTGGTGACATTGCCACAGATGTCGAGGCGGTCAACAATATTCTGGAAGGCTTGGCGGCGTTGGGATTGCATGAGATTCGTGTGGCTATCGGGCACATCGGCTACTTCAACGGCCTCATTGCAGAAGCCGGTTGCGCAGGCGAGACGCTGCAGCGATTGAAATATTTGATCGCGCGCAAAGAGGCCACAGGGTTGCGAGAGTTTGTGACGCAAGCTGAACTCGCGCCGTTGGTGCAAGAGGCGTTGTTGCAATTGCCGGCGCTGCACGGCGGCTCGGAAATTTTTCCTCTTGCCCGCCGTTTCGCGCGCAGCGCGATTTCGCATGAAGCGATTGCGCACCTCGAAGCGATGTTGCTCGCATTACAAACGCACTTGCAGGCCGGAAAAATTTTTGTGGACTTGAGCGAGGTCGAAGGCATGGGCTATTACACCGGAATCATGCTGCGCGCTTTTGTCGCAGGCGTCGGTCAGGAAATCGGCGGCGGCGGACGTTATGATGAATTGATCGCGCGCTTGGGCGCGGACCTGCCCGCGGTGGGATTTTATTTCGACGTCGATTTGCTGGTGCGCGCCGTCAACGAACTTGCACGATGAAGCGTATGCGGAACATGTCCACGTCTGAGGCGCAAGCTCTCTTCCTCGCTTTATCAAAAGGAAAACTGCTCGCACCGGCTTTGGAGTGGCTGGCGCAGTCGGGTTATACTTTTTCAGAAAAAGAATTGGCCGGCCGCAAGCTCGTACTCACGGCGCAAGAGGGAGGGCTGCACGCGATACTCGTCAGGGCCGATGACGTTCCGATTTATGTCGAATACGGCGTCGCGGATTTGGGCGTCGTGGGCAAGGACACTTTGCTCGAAAGCGAGGCGGAAGTTTTCGAGCCGCTGGATTTGGGATTCGGACAGTGCCGCTTGGTCGTTGCGGGCAAACCCGAAGATGAAAAAGAAGATTTGCGCCAACGTTCGTTAGTGCGAGTCGGCACGAAGTATCCGAAAATCGCGCGTTGGCACTTCGACCGCATCGGCGTGCAAGCCGAGATCATCGCGTTGAAAGGCTCGGTGGAGTTGAGCGTGCTCGCAGGATTGGCGGAGGTCGTCGTCGATATTGTCGAAACCGGCGCGACGTTGCGCGAGAACGGGCTTGTGGTATATCATGAAATTCTATCTTCTTCCGCACGGCTCATCGTCAACAAGGCCAGTCATAAATTGAAGAGCGCAGCCATCGACGCGTTGCTACGGAGCACATGCGGATAATGAAAGAAGTGTTCCAACCTCGGCTTGGCCGAGGTTTTATTGAACGGCACGACCACCTTGATCACGATCACGTGCAATATCTCCAAATAAAAATGCGCGGGGATATCCGACGCCTCAACTCGCTCTTTCTCGAAGCCGGCTCTGCTTCGCCGGAAATCGCGCAAGCAGTGCAGCACATCATTGCAGCCGTGCAGCACGAAGGCGACGCGGCTGGCCAGCGCTTCACACAGGAGTTTGACGGCGTGACGCTCGCGCAAAATCAAATCGAAGTTTCAAAAGAAGAGCGCGCGCAAGCCCTGCAACAACTTTCTTCTTCATTACTCAGTGCTCTCGAAGCTGCTGCTGCAAATATTCGCTTCTTCCATGAAAAGCAAATTTTGCAAGATTGGCGTATTGAACGAAACGGCGTCGTGCTCGAGCAACGCGCCTTGCCGATTGCGCGCGTGGGCATGTACGTGCCCGGCGGCCGCGCGAAATATCCTTCGACGGTTTTGATGACCGCGATTCCCGCGAAGATTGCCGGTGTTGAAGAGATCATCATGGTTTCTCCGCCCGAGCGCGAAAGCGGCACGATTGCGCCGATTTTGCTCGCCGCCGCGGAAATTGCGGACATCGATCGCATCTTTCGTCTCGGCGGCGCGCAAGCGATTGCGGCGCTGGCTCACGGCACGGCGACGATTCCGGCAGTGGACAAAATCGTCGGGCCGGGCAATGCGTATGTCGCAGAAGCCAAGCGGCAAGTCTTCGGTCGAGTCGGCATCGACATGCTCGCGGGACCGACGGAAGTCGTGCTACTCGTCGATGCCACTGCGCCGGTCGAGGTCATTGTGCAAGACCTGTTTGCGCAAATGGAGCACGACCCCGCAACGCGCGCCGCAGTGATTTCAACGGACGCAACGCACTTGCAAAAAATCATTGCGCACGCCGAGCAAGAAATCAACAATGCGCCGCGCGCGGAAATTCTGCGGCTGGTGTGGGCGCAACACACTTTCTTCATTCAAGCCGATAATGAAGCGCTAGCCTGCGAAGCGGCCAACGCACTCGCTCCGGAACATCTGCAAATTATGACGCGCGTGCCGCGCGTGCTGTTGAATAAAATCCGCAATGCCGGCGCGATCTTTCTCGGAAGCTATTCGCCGGTGGCCATGGGCGATTACGTTGCCGGCCCGAATCACACCTTGCCGACGAACGGCTGCGCGCGTTTCGCTTCGCCGCTCGGCGTGCAGGATTTTATGCGCCAGCAACACGTCGTTGAATACGACAAGGATGCTTGGCAAAGAGAAAAGGATATAGTAGCAACGTTAGCTGAGGCCGAGCAGCTTTTCAATCATGCCGCCTCGGCGCTGAATCGTGGCGATGTACAAGTGTTCTGAACATCCCTCTTCGGTGTCATTCCGCAGGAATCTTTTTTAGTGCTGGAGTGAGTGCCCGGTGCCAAAAGGGATTCCTTCTGAATGACAGCTTGAGGGTGCGCCTATTTAAACAAAAAGCAGTCAGTAGAAACCGGCATTCTTGTTTCAATCGTTTTGCCGGAAAATAGTTTTGCTTTAACCATGAACCTCGAAAAATATTTCAAGCCGGAAGTCTTGCGCGTCAGAGGTTATCATTTGGCCAAGCGCGCCGCGACGATCAAGCTCGATCAAAACGAAAACACGTTCGGCTTTCCGGGTTTCCTCAAAGAAAATTTCTGGCAGCGCGCGCAGCAGCTTAATTGGGAACGCTACCCCGATTTTCAAATGGAGCGTTTGACCGAGCGCATCGCAGATTACGTGCAAATGCCGGCGGAAAACGTGCTCGTGGGCAGCGGCTCCAATTCACTCATTCAAGCTTTGC
>Ga0247727_10006866_pt1 | contig 22091 bp, 24 predicted proteins | sample WisWelCaveWW1625_FD_202498 | JGI IMG/M metagenome (GOLD analysis project Ga0247727, IMG submission 202498) | Biofilm microbial communities from Wishing Well Cave, Virginia, United States - WW16-25 | ecosystem: Environmental > Aquatic > Deep subsurface > Groundwater > Cave microbial mat | place...
ATTTTAATGTTTTGACTAGAAAAAAAATTCTTAGAAACGTTTTAAAAACGTGAAACCGCCCGAGAATCTGTCTTGGTTGTAGCAGAACTAATGTTGGGAACGATTATTGTACCAAGAACAGAGTCTCCAGAAGCGATATCAAGACTAACTGAATTTGAGTGGTTTCATAAAATAGAAACACAAAATGATACAGTTACTCCTGAAATTGACGATCTTCTATTAAAAGTTCAAAAACTCTACCAAACAGTTGATGAAGTTGTAAAAGGCTTTCAAATTCCAAGTAGAGTTGGAATAATGGAAATTTTGTTCAAAGGTTTGGTAATAAAAAGAAATCAGTATGAGCTTGATGAAATTGCAAGTATGATTAGTGATTTGGAGAAAAAAAGTTATGCTGTAATAGATGGACCGGCAAAAATTCTTGAAGACCATGACAATACAAAACGTTCGCTTGAAGAATATACGAGTCTCAAAGAAACTCTTGAGGTGGTAAAAAAACTGAATGTCAATCTAAATAATCTTGGACAAATGCGATATTTTTACACAAATCTATTTGTAATAAATTCTTCAGATTTTGCTGAGATTAGTCGTACTCTTGAAGGGGTTACAATTTTCAAGTATGAGTTAGACAGCAAATTAAAAACAGCAATCATAGTTTTTACTGATACGCCGGACTCTGAGAGAGTTCTAAAGGTTCTTCGAAGTTTCAATGCAAATCCGTTTATTATACCACAAGGAATACCACAAAATCCGAGTCAAGCATATAGCTTGGTTGTTTCAAAAATTACTGAACTTACTGTAAAAGAAAAAAAGCTTTCAAAAGAGATTTTAGAAACAAAAAAGAAAATTCGCGGTCCAATATTATCATTGCATGAAGCCTCTGGCATTGCAAAAGATGTACTTGAAAAAATGCGCAAACCAGGTGGAACAAAACGATTTGCAATAATACAAGGATACATCCCCAGTACAATGGAAAAAAAATTCACAGATATAACAAAAAGATGGATGTCAATAACTGAGGAGATTACAGACCCTAAAATACTCAAGGATACTCCAATCCTTTTTGCTAACAAGGCATGGATAAGAACTTTTGAAGTAATTACAGAGAGTCAAGGTATACCAAAGCATGGAGAAGCAGATCCAACACCCATGATTGCCATCATGTGGCCTATATTCTACGGAATTATGTTTGCCGATTTCGGTCACGGAATATTGCTTATGCTTCTAGGATTATTGTTCAAATTCAAAGGTCAGGGAACACTTGCAAAATGGGGTATGTTGATTGCCATATCAGGGGGTTCAGCTGCTTTTGCTGGAATATTAACTGGGGAGGCATTTGGTTTTCATTTAGAAGCATTTGCCCCAATACATGCACTTTTAGAAGAGGGGGGACCTTTACATTCGATAGAATGGTTGGTAGGAATCATCAGTGTATCTGAATTAAACTTTGATCAAGTAATTAGGATTCTAAAAGTTTCGATATTTCTTGGGATAGTACACCTAGTGTGGGCATTCATCTTACACATTAGACGATTGTATAAAAGAGGAGACAAGTTTACAATGTTTACAGAAGCCATTCCAACTCTTGTAATGTTTGGTGGTGTAGTAGTCATTATGATGACTGCTATTGGTTCTGGTTATGATATAATGAACATGTATTCACGCGTACACGATGAACCTGTTCCATGGGTTACCATACTTGTCGGAGACTGGGCACGTGTTTGGATTGTTGCTAGAATTGCAATACCTGTAACCATTGGTTGCATGGCAATGATAATGGTTGGTGGAATACTTCATAATAAAAGACATCCGGGAGAAGGAGGCAGCATTATGAATGTTGTAATTGAGGTACTCTTGGTAAAAACAGTAGAGCTTTTGTCACACACAATAAGCTATGCAAGAATTGGCATTATGCTTCTTGTTCATGCTGCGCTTTTGCTTACTGTAAATAATTCATATCATTCAATGGGAGGAGCAGAATCAGTTGGTGGATTAGCATTGATAATTGGTGGAAACCTTGGAATAATGATGATTGAAGGTTTGATTGTATACATCCAGTCTTTGAGGCTTCATCTTTACGAATTTTTTACAAAGTGGTATGATGGTGGTGGAAAACCGTTCAAAAAGATTGCACCAGAAATGCTGTACAATCAGCTTTTGTGGAAGAAAAGAGACTAGACTACAGGTAGATCCAATCTATTTCCCCATTCCCCCCAAGAACCTAAATAGACTTTAACATTTTTAAATCCAAGTTTTTTCAGAGCTAGGAATGAATTAGCAGCTCGATATCCTCCTTGACAATAAGTCACAACCTCATTGTCTTGCGATATTTGTTGATAAAGCTCAGAAAGAGATTGGTTGCCTTTCATTGTTCCATCTTCTCTTATGTTATTGTTCCAATCAATGTTTATTGCATTTGGAATATGACCACTTCTTGCAGCTCGTATTATTGTGCCATCAAATTCTTCTTTTGATCTAGCATCAACAAGTTTTATTTTATCTAAATTTTTTTTGATGTACTCATATCCTACAATAATATCATTGTTTATTTTCCCAGCGAACTTTGAAGGTTTGAAACCGTTTGTTTTTGTTTCTAAGGGAAAACCTTCACTTTTCCATTTTTTCATTCCACCATCAAGCATGTAAACTTGAGAATGTGAAAAATATAACAAAAGCCAAACGCCACGAGCTGCGCTCATTCCAGAAACTTCATCATAAAATACAATTTTCTTTTCATTTGTTATTCCCACATATGAAAGAAGTTTTTGCATTTCCATATCAAATGCTTTCATTCCTTCTTTTGATGTATCAAACCAATGATAGGAAAATAAATCTAGATTTACAGCACCTGGAATATGTTTAATGGAATAATCTTTGTATGATCTTGTATCAACTAAGATCAAATTTGGATCTTCAAGAGTTTTTGCCAAGTCATTAGTAGTGATAAACATGGATTGAAGTTAGTTGATGATATCTAAATTCATTTCACAATGGGACAATATTAAAATAAAAAGGAAAGTGTTGGCGTACTATTCGTTTACGTACGCTCTTTCGCCATGCTGTGCGATATCAAGACCGACTTCTTCCTCTTTTGGAGTAACTCGTATGCTTCCTGGCCACACTGCATCCATAATCTTGATTATGATTGCAGTAATACCAACTGCCCAAGCCATTGCTGCAAATGCACCAATAGCATTGCTTAGTAGTTGTTGTGGGTTTCCAAATGCAAGTCCATCAGCGCCCCAAGGTGTAAATCGCTTTTCAGCTAAGATACCAGTGAGAAGTGCGCCAGTTAGACCTCCAATGCCATGTACTGCCCAAGTATCAAGTGCATCATCCCATTTGCGTCTGTTCTTAAACAGCACTGCACCATAGCATATGCATGATGCAGCAATGCCGATTATAAGAGCAGACATTGGGGAGACGAAACCTGAAGCTGGTGTAATAGCTACAAGACCGGCTACAGCACCAGTTGCTGCACCAATTGTAGAGGGTTTTCCTGTATGGGCCCATGATACTAACATCCATGTTACAGCTGCCATTCCCGTAGCAGTTTGTGTTGCGACAAATGCACTTGTTGCATTTGTAGCTGCTGCGGCTGCAGATCCAGCGTTAAAGCCGAACCATCCAAACCAGAGCAAAGCTGCACCAAGAACTATCAGTGGTATGTTGTGAGGCTCCATTGGAACCTTTCCATATCCTAATCTTCTTCCTAACATCAGAGCTATAACTAGCCCAGAGAAGCCAGATGTGATGTGGATTACAGTTCCTCCTGCAAAGTCAAGGGACGGAAGTGCTCCTGTCCAGCCTATTGCAGTACCACCAGATCCTAGTGACCATGTCCAGTGAGCGGCAAAGTCGTACACGAATGTTGCCCATAGAAGTACGAAGATCACGAATGCACTAAACTTCATTCTTTCAGCTAATGCGGCTACAATCAGCGCTGGTGTTATTATAGCGAACATCATCTGGAATACCATGTAAGTCTGGTGTGGAATGGTAACTCCAGTTATGCCACCGTATACATCAGATGGAACGTCATGAAGTACATTGTTCAGGCCGACCCAGTCTAATGTTCCAATGAATCCATTTCCTGCGTCAGGACCAAAGGCAAGACTGTATCCCCATAGAACCCATTGTACTGAAACGATTCCAGTTGTGATGAATACCATCATCAATGAGTTAACTGCATTCTTTGATCTTGAAAGTCCAGCATAGAAAATTGCGAGTCCAGCAGGTGTCATTACCAACACAAGCGCGGACGCTGTCATCATCCAAGCATTGTCACCTGTATCTAGACGACATGGAACTAGATTCCCATCTTCGCCTACTACAAGATTTTCTGCTTCATCTACTTCAAAGCAATGATAATTTACTGCAGGATCGTCTGCCGTATATGCAAGGGCGTTTCCTGAGAAATTTATTGCTAGTAGCGCTGAAGCTACTATAACAGCACTTATGGTAAATACCTCGGACCTTCGTGCTCTCTTCCAAAACATTGGATCTTGTCTTTATCAAAAGTATAAAAGACATTGTATCATATTAGATGATTTTTATGATACATTATTGAGATAATAAAGTATTATATTGTATTTGATTATATGATAATAACGTAAAATGAATATTTTATATCATAATTGCCAAATTTATGGAGTTGTTTACATTCAATCTAAGGACAACGATCTGATAAAACTGTGGTTGATAGTTTGAAAAGTCTGGAGACATCGATAGAATTAGAAAACAAACCGAAGTTATCTATTTTTAAGACATTCAAAACAAAGAGGGAAGAGCTTACAGGTGAAGCAATACGTCAAAGATCAATTATCGCAAATCTTGCAACTGAAACAAAACATATGATGAATACAAGAACATCTTTAGCTCACAAAGTTGCAGAAAAGAGTAATACAGTGTGGCAAAATGTTTATTCTGGAATTTTTAGAGATCTTGATGAAATCTTGCTTCCATTGGGAATTGTGGAAGAGGCAGGAAGATTGCCCTTAAAGCGAGGACCAAAGGCTCTACAAGAACATGGTGTACCATATTACAAACTCACAGAAACTGGTATGTTAGTAGCTGCATCCCTTGATGAATTAAAAGATGAAAGGATCAAGATTCTTAAGAAATTCTTTGAAAATCATGAGATAGAAGATGAAGAATTCAAAAAAGTTATTCTTACACTCTTGAATGTAGCACCAAGTTTTATTTTTGCATTACTCAAAAAATACACTGAAGCATATGTTGATAAAAAGATAGACAGACTTGTTCCGTTTAATTCAGACCGTTTAAGGTATGCGCTTGATGAATCAATGTCAATCTATGCCGAGCTTTTAGAGGGTTTTTCTGCTTTGACAAGTTCTGATCGTGAATCTGTTATCAGTTTTTTCCAGTCAAATCTTATCTCCAAACATTAAAATCCTTACTCAAAAGAAGTTATATTAATGGGCATAGGCGCTCCTCAGAAAATATTTGGTTCTGTAAAATCTTTTAGTGCCCGTGGTAGGCTTCTTTCAAAGGGAGAACTGCAAACATTAGCTGAATCACGAAATTTGGACGAACTTGTAACAAGAATAAAGAGTACTGTATACATCAATGCTGTCTCAAAGCTTACAAAACCAATTACTGCTGAGAAAATTGAATCCGCCCTTAGGGGTCATCTTGCAGATATCCATTTTTCTCTTGCAAAATCGGTAGGTGGAGGTTCAGGAATCCTAAATGTTTACTATCTGAAATTTTTGATCTGGAATTTGAAACTGATTTTCAAAGGAAAAGTCTTGGGAAGATCGTATGAGGAAATAGAACCTTATGTAAACCTGCATGCAGAAGAATTGATAGGACGACGCGATATCGTAGTAAAAGCACTTGTAGCAAAGGATATGGAAGAAGCCGTGTCAAGTCTTGCAACAAGTGAGTTTGGTGAAGAAATTTCAAAAGCCGTTACATTGTATAATGAAAAGAAGAATCTTCAGGTATTTGATACATATTTAGACAAAGTTTTTTACAAACAACTAGACAGCGCGGTAAAAGCTTCTGGAGAACACGATCTTGTGCACCTGATAGGAATGGATATTGATTTTTACAATTTGCTTAGTATTTTACGTGGAAAGTTCTGGGGGCTTGATGAACAACACATACAAGATCTTATAGTAACCCATACAGCATCAGCGCCTAAAGATTTGCTTGGTAGAATGATAAGTGCAGAATCGGTAAAAGATGCAATGTCAGAACTTTCAGGCACTGTTTACAAAGATTTGGTTCCACAAACAGATAACGCGATTGATGCATTATCAGAATTTGAAAAATCTTTTGAGCTTGCAATTTACAAAGCAATCAATCGAACTTTTACTAGGATGTTCAGCTTTGCAACAGTGATTGGAATTTTGAAACTAACAACATTTGAAATAAGAAATCTATCAGCAATTGCATTTGCCGTAGAGCAACAGATACCTGTACAAACAGTAATGTCAAAACTTCTCATCTCAGAATAACAGTTTTTTAATAATCGATAAATTCCAATAAAAAATTCATGATTTTTATTATTTCGTTGATTTAGTACGAAAAAAACTCGTTTATTTGACATTCGACGTTGAATCTGCTTCTGTAATTTATCATTCATTATTAGATTTTCCCAAAAAATTACAATGTTTTGTGCTATAGACAAGAGATTATGACTGTATAAAAAATGTAAAAAAAATATTATACTACGTAAATTTATAATCTATTTTTTATAATTATTAGATGAAATAGAGTTGTCTAATCAAAAAAATTCAGTTTCAGATAATCAGACGTTACCTAGACTCTACGCTAGTAAAATGTTTAGAAAAAAACAAGAATTGACTGTTGATATATTAGTTAACACCGTATGGGTAAGTACATTTCTTGCTCTAATGCTAACAGTTCCTTCCATTGTCATATTCATGGGGATCTACTTTGCTACAGGAAACCTTCTGTTATGCGTTGTAAGCGGTTTTGGACTACACTTTGTAGGTCTTGCTTATTCTGAGATCTCAAAGGGACTTTTACAAATAGCGAGCTAAATATATTACAGACCTACCGTCTAGGATACCCACCATGATGGGAGATAGAAATTACAGGAAAATTATTACAGATGCTATAGAACAAATTAGTCATGATACAAAACCAGAAACTGAGAAGGACACCAAAATAATACGCTTTTCTGAAGTCACAAGATGTTTACGTCGCTCATATTTTGATCGAGTAGAGCCACTAGAACAAAAAGGATTGAGATTTTCAGATCTTGTTAGAGAGTTGATAAGAAAAATGCCATATGGCTCAGTCCAAGGGGAATTCTCCTTAGATAGCATTAAGCTAAAGATTTTTGCTGATATGGTAGTTGATGATGTAGTCATAATCTTTCGTCCAGTACCTAAACCACCAGAAAGACTAATTCCTAGTGACGCGCTCTATCTGAATGCGTGTCTATGGATTCTTAAGAAGACGGATGGTATAGTATTATACCTTGCAGAAAATGGTGATGAAATATCATTTTCTTTGATTCGAGAAAATAAAATGTTTGAAGAATCTATACGTAGAGTAAAAATTTTGAATAGCCTGCTTGAAGAGAAAAAAATTCCAGTGATAGAACCATCGTCAGAGTGCAATACTTGCCAATATTATGAAAAATGCTATGTTAAGGAAAAGAAAGCAGTGAGTTTTTCAATAGAATCTCTTCTTGGATCGAAGGAACAAGAGGACTAAAAAAGTTCGAAGGGGATTCGTTCCCTATTCTGGGCCAGCAGCTAAAGCTGTATGACCTTTACCGCGTAGTGCAAATAACAATACACCAAAGGCAATGAAAACACCTGTAGTCATTGTATATGCTATCATTAAGTCTGCCATGTTAAGGAATCTCCTTCCTAGAATCTTATATCATTTATCTAAATAAGTTTTATTTTATACAAATAATCTAAATTTTAGAATTTTATGATATAAGGAATCGCTTTCTATTTTGTAAAATCAAAAACTACAGAATCTGCCAATCCACTAAATGCAGATGTAGTACTATAGAATGCCTCACCTTTAATCCTCCATTGTGGAGTACCTTGTTGTAATGTTAACCAAAATTCTGGATTATTTCCAGTATTTTTTATTGTTACTTTGTCATGTACCATAAGTGAGGAATCAGATAAAACTGTGTAGTAAGTTGAACTAGTATACTGCCCAGAAAGTCGTTCTCCAATTTCCCCGTATCCTACTTTAATATCGTTTTCAAAAATATTAAAACTGATCATTTCTAGTAAGATTGGTTTATTATTTGGATTCAAAACGTCAAATTCAAATTCTAATGTAGTTTCTTTTTCAGAGACAGATAAAACAGAAATGTCACTTAGTTGAATACCTAATGGTTTAATTTCTGAAGAGATGGTACTTAGACTTCCGGGAAGTTCAACATCTTTTGGTACTATGTTCTTTAAAAAATTGGAACCTGGTAGTATTGAAACAACTAGAATGATTACAGCAAAAATCCCCACTGCTACTCCAACTAGAGGTTTTCTATTCAATGGTCTAAGGAAGTTTGTTCTTCTCTTAAAGGTTGAGTTGAAAAGGCTTAAGTTAAAACTTTAGAAAATAATTTTATGCAATATCATCAAGCAGTTAGAATAGGACAAGAAAGAGCTAGAAAATCTCAAATGAATCTCTTTAGTCATGCAGGATTTGCCATGTTAACACTTACTGTAAAAAAATCAGAAGGAAAATTTATTCCAGTTGGAGAAAAGGAATTTGCTGCAGTTGTTAACAAATATGATGGATGGATTACGGTTATAGTTGATGAAGAAGGATATGCAAAAGCACAGTCTAAGGTTATGGAAGAGGATGCCGCGCGTGAGATTTTGAAAAAAGCTGTCGCTGCAGGAATTCCTGAATATATTGGAAAAGTCAGGCTAGTATAATTTCAGTTCCTTCTGGAGAACCTTTTATCGCCTTTTCTAAGGTTTTGATATCTGACTTTATTATTCGGGTTTTAATTTTTGATCTTTCAATTACTTTTAATGCAACAATATCCATCAGATCATAACCACCTGCAAGTGATTCTTGATGTACAAGCATCTTACGAAGTTTTGTAAGCTCAATACGTTTGAATTTTTTTGCATTCTTGTTTTTGTTAGGATCAGAATCATAGATTGCGTCTACATCTGTTGCATTCAAAAATATTGAAGCGCGAACTTTCTCTGCAATGAGTGCAGCAGTTGCATTTGTGCTCTGACCAGGGTGTAGACCGCCTGTTATTACAATAAGACCACTGTCAGCTGCGTGTGTTACTTCCTTTAGATTAGTGGGAGGATGTGGGTATGCCTTGTCTTGCATTGCATAAATCAAGAGTTTTGCATTTAATCTTGATACTTCGATTCCTAATTCGTCTAACGTTGATTCATCAGCACCAGACGATCTAGCATGTAAGATGTAATGCCTCGCAATTTTACCTCCCCCTGCCACTATAATTGGTTGACAAAATTTACTTATTCTTACAAAAAATGCTGCATAGTCCTTTAAGATTTTAGAGTCATCAAAACCAAATAACTTTCCAGACAATTTTATAACTATTCTTTTTTTCATGATTTGTTTTCACCAAGGATGATCTGTGCTGCAATTTCAACCTTTTTTCTATTTTTTTCTGCAGTATAAACTCGTAACATGTTCATAAAACCTGAGATTGCGGACACTAATGGGATCTCAGAAATTGGTAGCTCATAACCTTCCTTTTGCATGGAGCCTTTTTTTGATGTCAATATTATTGATTGAGATTCTTTTTTGGATGGTGTGAGTGGGATAGTCGGGGTTGTTGATATATCTATGAAGATCTCGGATTCATCTACTTTGGATTTTTTAGAAATTTCTTTTTTTATTTCAGATGATTTTGCGCCCAATCTTTCTTTACGTGTAAGAATTTTTTCAAATACACATTTGAGTAATCGACGATGTTGGTAGTCTTTTGCAAGTTTACTTGCTCTTTTTAGATCTGATGATTTTTGTGGCAGTGATATTAGTTTTGATATAACAAATTCGTCTGTCAGCTGAATGTATTTATCAAGATCATATGAAGTAAATTCAAGTTCGCTATCTGCTAAACTCATTGATTCAAGTAACATCACTTCTGCTGATCGTACAGTTTTATGGAAGTAAACAGCTTTGAACATTTGATATCGTGAAATCATCATAGATTCAAATGAATAAAGTGACGATCTGTCAAGAGAAAGTTTTTTTTCGTAAACTCCAAGAGACTGAACTATTCTTTTAAAATCAATTTTTGCGTGTTCTGCTCCTGTGAAGTATCCATCTCGTGGAAGATAATCCATCATATCTGCACTCAATCCACCCGATATGATCTCATTCATGAATTGATGTTTTGAATTACCAAATGCAAGTTGTGTTAAAAATTTCTTATCAAAACCAGACTGTGAGAGAAAATCTCCGATTTCAGTCTGAAGTATAAGATTCTTGCCGATTTCTTCATGTGAGATTTTCTTTTTCTTTTGCAAAACTTCTTCAAAAAGATGAGAAAATGGACCGTGACCAACATCATGCAAAAGTCCACCAAGTCTGAGATTTGCTACATCATCTGAATTAAGAAATCCTTTATCTTTAAGCACATCAGCTGCCTGGCCAGCTATGTGCATTACACCTAGAGAATGTTCAAATCTTGAATGCTGAGCACTAGGATAAACAAGATGTGCGCCTGCTAGTTGTCTTATTCTACGTAGTCTTTGAAAGATATCTGTGTCAATTACTTTGATCTCAGGTTCATAAATTCTGATAAAGTCGTGAATCGGATCAACTATCTCGAGATATTTTTTTGTCATTTCTTCAATTGAGATATCTTAGAACAACTTCCATTACTTCTTTGTGAACTTGTGATTTAGCCTGAGATGCATTTACTATTTCCCAGCCAAGCTCTTTTGCTAGAGTTCTATAAGTGCGAATGATTTTTTGTGCAAACTCTTTATCCTTTTCAAATTTGTCACGCTGAATTTTTTTACGATCAAAAGATTCTTTTGATTTCACGTCAAGAACTATCACTAGGTTTTCTTTTGGAAGACCTGCATCAAGATTTGATAGCCATTCTAATTCAAGCCCATTTGTCATACCATAAACTAGATTTGATTGATAGTATCTGTTCATTATTAGAATATAGTCTTTTGAAAGAGCGTCCTCTATCTCTTTTGATTTTTCCCATCGGTTTGCAGCAAGAAGACAGTGAATTACTTGTAGTGGAAATTTTCTTTTTCCACTTAGATAATGTTTGATTTCTTTTCCTATAGGAGTAGAATAATCAGGAAAGCTAAAAATTTTGCATTTTAGTTTTCTAGCCTTTAGGGTTTTGGCAAGAAGTTTTGATTGAGTTCCTTTTCCGGCTTGGTCAAATCCTTCTAGAACTATTATCATCAAATTGTAATTAATAGAGATCTAGATAAATTATGGATCTACAACGTTTATAACTAAAAAACACTTTATTACACAAAGATGGGTCTAGTATACCATATGGCAAAAGAAGTTTTAAAGGAAATAGGCAATAAATCACGAGAGTTTTACGAGTTTGTATTACCGCCTATAGACATAATGTTGGATGATGACAACTTGATCGTCACAGTTGATTTACCAGGTTTCGATAAGAAAGATATCAAATTAAGAATTAATGGAAATATTCTTTCTATAAATGCAAAAAGAGAAACGAATCATGATGGAACTGTGATCTGGCACCAAAGACCACATGAAGTTGATAAAAAAATTAGACTTCCAATCGAGGTGAAAGAGGGTGAAGAAGCTGTTGGTTCAGCTAAATATCTCCATGGTGTTCTTACGCTAAAGATTCCCATTAAGAGCGGGAAGGACATAACAATAGAATAGCTAACGTTTTCTGAGAAATACAGAGATTGCCATTATAATTATGGAACCTATCATACCAACCTGACCTGCAAACTCATTTGTTGTGTATAGTACTGCGGAGCCAACAAACACTGCGGAAGAAAGAATACTTCCCGAAAGTAAAACACTTGTAGAATATTTTGGCATCATGTTTTGAAAAGATCTATTTTCATCAAGATATCGTTTGAGTTCTGGTGCAATAGATATTGTAGCATCAATTGATTTTGCAAATCTGTTTATTGAATACTTTAGTTCTTCTACATATGCATCTTTGATAAGATGTTCTTCTTCCAAAATGTTTCGTAAAACATTGATGAATCTGAATTTTACTTTATGGGTAAGATAAATTCCTTCAAGAATTGACGCCATTCTCATATAAAGTGCCAAGTGTTTTGGAAGCTTAAATGGAAATTTGCTCATAGTTTTGTTTGCCAGCTCCATTAGTGCTCGCACTTCCATTGTATCTGGTTTTTTCCCATGCATAGCATGAATTGACATTTCTATTCCTTTTTCTATTACGCCTGCATTAAAGCCAGGAACAAGCATACCAAGATCATTCATTGCGTTTACTGTTCTTGGTGGATCCTTTTCAACAAGAGAGAGATATAGCCTAATTAGCTTTAATCGTGTCTCATTGTCGAGTCTTCCTACCATACCAAAGTCATATAGAATTAGTGAGCCATCATTTGTTACAGAAATGTTTCCAGGATGAGGATCTGCGTGAAATATTTCATGATGTAAAAGCATCGTGAAAAAGACCTTGTGAGCTTTGATTACAATCTGTTCTCTATCTATTCCAGCCTCATCTAAGGCTTGCACGTTAGTTATTTTTATTCCTGGCATGTATTCCAGTGTGAGTACATGTTCTGATGAATGATCATCTATAACAGAAGGAATTATTACTTTTGGATAACTACGCATGTTTCTTTTGATTGTTTTTAGATTTTGTGATTCAATTCTGTAATCCATTTCTTCATGTACTGTTTCAATAAATTGTGATAACATTGCTTCTGCAGAATAGCGCAAGTTTGGATCTACAAATTTCATTGCAATAGGAAGAAACTTTTTGAGAATTTTGATGTCTTCTTCGACAATTTTGTCAATGTTTGGCCTTTGTACCTTGATGATGACATCCTTTTCTTTTATTTTGGCAAGATACACTTGCCCAAGAGATGCTCCAGAAAGCACATTAGTATTGACAAAATCAAAGTTTTGTTCAATTGGTCCAAGTTCTTTTTCTATAATTGGTTTGACTTGCTCAAAGGGTGCTGCTGGTACATCATCTTGTAATTTTGCAAGCTCTTCCATGTATGGTTGTGGTAAAATGTCTGCCCTTGAAGACAGCCATTGACCAAGTTTGATGTAAACCGGTCCAAGACTGACAAAAGTATTAAGAACTTTTTGTGCATTTTTTTGATATCTTTCTATCTTGACATTTTTACCTTCTTTTTTGACCCAGTCCCTTCTATCTTTTCGAAGTGTTAGAATTAATGGTAAAAGTTTGAGAAAAACCTTGATGGTTCTTGTTTTTGAAAAGACTAATCTACTCCTAGAAATTTTTGATCTTTTTTGTTAGAGAATATCCAACGTAGCCAAGTGTTATAGATGCCAGAAATCCGGTGATTAGAGAAAGACTTTTTGACTTTGAATCTTTTTGAATTTTATAAATTTGTAATGCTATGTTTTTACCACCAATCGCTGCACTTGCAAGACCAATCAAAACTTCAGGTGCATCAAATATCAGATGGCCTAGAGGATCTTTCCTTGGATCTACCTTATCCATATGGATTAGATATTTATCGTCATACTCTCTGATGTGTAATTTACCATATCGATATTGTTTATTTGCACCGTTTTTTTGGCCTAGCTTTGTTTCTTCAGCCTGTTCAAGCATAAAAGGTCTGATTTCTTTTGGGACCTCTATTTCATCCCAAGTCATACACAAAAATCGCGTATGCTAAATATAACTTTAGCTTGTTTGATTTACAGTTTTCTTATTTTTCTTTTTGATTCTAGTGTATACGAATACTCCAATTCCAGCTAACACACCTAAAATTATGAATGGCATAAACTCTGGCAAGTTGCTTGTCTCCTCTTTTGACATATCTTTGTAGAGAATTGTTGTATCATATGAGATAGTATTTTCATTTCGTAAAGAGTCCTTATATCGCACTGTTATACGGACGTCATGTTCACCATCCCTTGGTTCACCATCAAATTCAATTGGGAAATTAAATGGTAGAGGGGAATCTGGCTCTAGTTTATCAACATACTGAGTTGATTTCTTAATGTTAGAATTACCAAGTGGTTCTAGCGTGACAAATGCAAACAAGCCATCAACATTACCTTCGTTAAGAACTTCACCAATTACAGTCTGTTTTTTAGATAGAGTGATAACGTCAACATTATAGATTGATGCTTTTATCAATCCGTTAACGTAAAAGTCAATGGTTCTAAGAATTGTTTTGATCTCACCATGTGCATTAAAGTAAGTTATTTCCATAGGTGCATGAAGTGTTTCATCTTTTAGTTTCTCTGGAACATAGATATTAAACGCAAATGATTTTGTAGATTTTGGTTCAATGTTTCCAATATTCCATTCGTTTTGATCAAATACTGAATTTTCCAAATTTGTAACAGATTGTGTATTTGCTGAAACACTTGTCTGTGTGTTTTGTAAAACGATATGAACGTTAGACAATGGTGCTGTACCAGTATTTGAGACTTGAATTACTACCGGATTGTTCTTTATTGAAGTTAGAAAAGGATCGGCTGATTTAATATTTAGAACACTTTTCCCAGTAACTAGGAAATCAAAATTAAAGAAGGAGTCTCTGGTTCCACTTTCTCGCAATCTTGAAAAATCTATCTTTACCATACCAGGATACTGTCCAATCTTGATATTCTTATCCAAATTAACATGATATGTTAACGAAAAGATTTCACCTGCTAATGCGACGTTACCAGTATCTGCCATTATTAGCCCATCTTTGGTATTTGATGAAGAAAATCCCATTGGTAGTGATAACCCACTATGTATTCCAGTAATATCTTGAGTTCCTACGGCTGCAAATACAATTGTGAATGGCACATTCATGTCACCCGGCTCTACCTCCATCTTTTCTTTAAAATTACCAAAGTAGGCATTAAGAATTTTTATCTCACCAGGTTGTCTGTTAAATGGTGAATTAGATGTTGAGGTTTGTGCATATGCAGCAACAAACAGTTGACCTATGAAAAATATTCCAAGCAATACAAGTAGTTTTGTCATGATGCTGCTACCTCCAATCCTCTTTGTTCTTCTTCCTCAAAAGCACGGCCATCTTTTATGGTGATGATTCTATCCACATCACCAAATTGGTGCTTGTCATGTGTAACTATAATGAATGTCTGTCCTAGTTTTTTTACAAGAGATTTCATGAGTTGCACAATTATTTCTGCAGTAACAGAATCCAAGTTACCTGTAGGTTCATCAGCTAAAACTATTGTGGGGTTATTAATGAGACCTCTAGCAATGGCTGCCCTTTGAGCTTGACCGCCAGATATTTTGTTTGCACGATTATTCATTTGCTTTTCAAGACCTACTGTTCTTAGTAATTTTTTTGCATCATCTATAGCATTTTCATCAGTTCTCTGGATCTTTCTTGGGAGAAGAACATTCTCTAACACCGTTAAATCAGATAGCAGATTTGCAGATTGGAAAACAAATCCTAGCTTGGAATTTCTAAAAGATGATATTTCATTATCGTTAAGAGTTGTTGTTTCTACTCCATCAAGAAAGATTTTACCACTGGTTGGACGATCCAACAAACCAATCATATTCAATAATGTAGATTTTCCAGAACCAGAGCTACCTACAATAAGAAGTAGTTCTCCCCTCTTAACTGAAAATGATACGTCTTTTAGTGCCTGAACTGCTGTTTCTCCCTTGCCATATGTTTTGTTCAAGTTTCTAGCTTCTAAAACACCATTAGACAGTTCTCATCGCCTCCACAGGTAAGAGTCTGGTTGCTCTGTACGCAGGATATATTGAAGCTATTACTGCCAGTCCAAAAGAGGTCAAAGCGGTTTGTCCTACCTTTTCCCAGTCGTACGTAACTTCCAGGGCCAAACTTCCCTCAAATTGCATTTTTGTCTCTTTTGCGTAGAAAGTATAAACCAAACCAAGACCGGTTCCTGCTGCTGCACCCATTGCTCCTATTATCATTCCTTGAAACAAGAAGAGAAGAAGGATGTCCTTTCTTTTTGCGCCTATTGCTCTCATGATCCCTATTTCTCTAGTTTTGCTTGACACTAGCATCATCTGAATTGTTACAATAGCAAATGCCGAAGACATCATTCCAAAGTATCCAATAAGATTTATCAAAGCAATACCTGATCTAAATCCACTCAGCTGTGTTTCCGCAGATTCTTCTATGGTTTCAGCTTTAAAATCATCGGAAGGAAATGACCTTAGAAAAAGATCTTTGATTTCTACTGCTTTGGTAGGATCATTTAGCTTTACTAGAATTGTTCCAGTTTCGTCAGTTCTGTCAAGTATGCTACGTAACGTGTCAATATGAACAATGAGACTACCATCTAGTCCTTGCCCACCTGCAGAAGAAGTTATCCCAGTTACAACAAAACGTTTGAGTTGATCCTCTCCATGTCTATCTACAAACTTTAGTCTTACATTATCACCAACTTCTACTCCACCAAGATCACGTGCAACTCTAGAACCCATCACTAAGGAATTTCTTGCAAATACAAACTGGCCATCACCCACTGTGTTGTGAATAGCAGATGCACGTGTATCTCTTAGTGGATCAACACCTAATACTGGGATTCTAAATTCTTCAGTTCTTTTCCCAAATTTTGTGGCATTTATTGAAGCGGATCCATCCAATCTGGATGTTGCAGCTTCAACATACGGATTTCTTTCAAACCAATTTATCAATGCAATGTCAGACTTGTCAATATAATCTTCTTCATTACTTACTAGAATATCTCCAAACCTGTAATCTTTCAAATCACGTACGATTGCGTCATATAGCCCCTGGAAAATTACAAAATTTACATGGATAACAAGTATACCAATAGATACTGCCAAGACAGCACCAATGAGACTGCCTTTCTTGTTGGTAAGCATTCTTTTCGCTAGATGAACTCTATAATCCAATAGTTTAATAAAAATAGTCTAATATTTAATGTATATGAAGTATTAGAATGATATAGACGACATTTTTATTAATGAATAGTATTTTAATAAGAACAAATGAGGTTACAAGATTAGAAATTGGACAAATTAGACATACAGATTCTTACACAACTTTTGAACAATTGTAGAACACCAGATAGAAAAATTGGTCAAGAAGTTGGGATTTCAGGAGGTGCTGTGAAATCAAGAATTTTAAAAATGATTAATCAAAAAGTCATAGAGAAATTTGCATTAAAAATTGAACCGCCAATTTTGGGATATAATGTTCTTTATTTTGTTGTAACTGGACAAGATTTGGAGTATATTCTAAAACAGGTGAAACTCTTAGGTGAACCTTTCTTTGTTGTTCCCTGCGTTGGTGACATAACTGTTTGTAGTATAGTAATAAAAGACGATCCAGGAAAAAAAATAGAACTAGCAAAGAACCTGATGAAAGATATAAGAGTTCTTAGTATTTTTGAAGCGCAGAATCTTGGTTTTAGTTCTGAACTAACAAAAACTGATCTTGAGATAATTGAAGTCCTCTTGGAAGACCCGCGTGCACGAATTGATCAGATTGCAAAATCAACTGGATTGTCAACAAAGACAATAACAAGATGTCTTGATAAGCTAGAAAATAATGATGCGATGCAATTTACTTTGGTATATGATCCAAGAAAATTTAGTGGGTACATTCCTTTTGCCATTCTTGTTTGGATAGAAAAAGATGTAAAGAAAACTCTTGCTAAACTACAAGAAGAATTTGGAGAATCATTTTTACAAAAACCGTTTATTGCTATGAATCAGATTGTTTTGTTTTTCTACAGTGATGATATATTCAAACTTGATGAGATAACGCAAAATGTGCGTAAAATCATTGGTATTGCCTCAGCTGATCTCTTCATTCCAAAAAAGATCGCTTTTCCTGAACAGTGGGTTAAAAATAGCATCAAATCAGCAAAGAGATCAAAGCGACTTCATCTGATCTATCAATAGAATATATAACAAATTTCCCACCCTTAGTATGATTATCATGAAGAAAAAGAAGATTTTTGAAGGCAAGATCCTTTCTTTGAGTCTTTATGATGGAATTATAGAAAAACGAAAAGTCAGAAGAGAGATTATCGAACACAGTGGTGCTTCTGCAATACTTGCCATAGAAAATGGCAAGATCATACTTGTAAAACAACATCGTTTTCCGCACGGCTTTGTTTTTGAGATTCCCGCAGGTACCATGGATAAAGGTGAAAAGGATCCAAGAAAGTGTGCGTTTAGAGAACTAAAAGAAGAAACAGGTTATGAAGCTAAAAAAATGAATTCGTTGATCAAGTACTATCCATCAATTGGATATAACACTGAACTAATTCATTGTTATGTTGCAACAGGACTAAAAAAATCTAGTGATTTGAAGCTTGATGATGACGAGATACTTTCTGTTGTAAAAATTGATTTTAAAAAAGTGTTAGGAATGATCTTGTCTGGAAAGATAACTGATTCTAAAACAATTTGTGCTGTTTTAGCATATACAATAAAGAAGAAAATGCTAGTTTAGCTTGGATATACTGGTTTGACAAGATCTGCTACATCAGCCCAACACCGTGCTATCTTTTCAAATGTATAGACTAGGTCCATAAGCCCGATTGATGCCTGTTTTTTAGGTTCAAGAGAGGAACGGACATCAGTACTTCTCTTTTGATAACTACGATGTAGTTTTATGGCTTCAATAGCAAGTGACCTATTATTTTCAATAAAGGCTTCTATTGATTTTTCATGTATTTCTTCAACATATTTTGCAGTATCATAAATCTTTTTGAATTCATTTTTCATTAATCCAAGTTCTGAAATTGATTTTGCAAGATCTACCATTGTATCTCCCGCAGCTTCAAGTAGGTTTGCAGCTATTCTGTAATCCAAAATGTCAATGTTTTCTAAATCCAATGCATTAGCAAGCTTTGCATCAACCATTGTACTTCGAATCAATCTAACTAGCAGAAAATACTGTCTGTCAATTTCATCATCTCTATTTGCAATTGTTTGCAGTACCGTCTTGTCTTCTGACATCAATGTGTTTAGAGTGTCACGAAACATTCCAAGTGCAATTGAGCTCATGCGTTTTAGAATTTTTTCTGGACTAAGTGTTGTTGCATCCAAAAGAAAGTGCATAATAACATTGGAAGAATCTTCTTCTACGATTTCCATGCCAACTAGTCTTCGCATCGAGGTTCTGACCTTTTCGCGATCGTCTGCTGAAATTACTGATTTACCTTTTATCTTAATGATATCATATCCAAGAAGATATGCACCAGTAATGTTGGCAATGATATTTTCTTCCTTTGAAACAGGATACAATATTACAACTTCTTTTGGCAGCTTGTGATTTCCGGAAAGTGTGATGGAGAGGCTGTTGGTTCCTGTCTCTACCTCGACTTCATCGCTTTTTTCTAATTTATTTGCATCAACCCATTCTTTTGGAAGTGAAACTAGTATGCTACTTCCAATCTTCTGCAAGCGTCGAATAAATTTAGTCAGTTTAAATCAATATAAATTATTTAATCACTATTTTTATATTTTATGGGAATTTTAATGCGCTCATGCAGGCAATTGCCTTTTGTCCTGGTCACATTACTGGCTTTTTCAAAGCCGAGGTAGACCAAGAAAAACCGGAACTTCAAGGTTCACTTGGAGCTGGTTTTTGCATAAATGAGGGTGTTACATCTACTGTAAAGGTTACAAGCTCTGATAAACCTCACTTTAGGATCAAGGTAACTGGATATCAGACTGACAACACACAGGTTTCAGAATTTGTTATAAAAGAATTTTTTAAGATTACAAAAGAAAGTTTTTTTGTTGACGTAGAGCACAGTATTGGAATTCCAGTTGGATATGGACTTGGATCCAGTGGAGCTGCTGCACTGAGTCTTGCGTTTGCACTAAACGAAGCAATGGGTGTAAATCTTTCACGAACACAAATTGGACAGATAGCTCATAATGCTGAAATTTATTGCAAGACTGGTCTTGGAACTGTTTTGTCATCATATTATGGAGGTTTTGAGATCAGAACAAAGCAAGGTGCACCTGGTATTGGAAGTCTGAAAAAGATTTACAGCAACTCTTCTGCTTTAGTGATCTGCTTTTCTCCAATTTCTACCAAAGAATTCATCAAAGAACAGCTACCAAGAATAAATGGCCTTGGAGGCAAGATGGTAGACAAGCTTCTAAAATCAAGAAATTATCAGGACTTTCTTGATATGTCTTTGGAATTTGCAAAGTATGTTGATGTGATCACGCCAAAAATGAATGCGGTCATAAAAGATCTTCAAAGCAACGATTTCAAGTGTGGTGTTGCAATGTTTGGAGAGACTGTATTTACACTAGTTCCAAAATCAAAAGAAGACAAGGTAATGCAAATTTTGAAAAAATACGACGGTATTGTCATCCAGTCAAAGATTGACAAAAGTGGAGCCAGAGTAAACCAGTGTTAATTCCGAAATCACATCCCAGGGCTGCATCCCTGCACATACGAGAAAAGCTTGTCCAAGGTTACAGATCCGGTTTGGTTGTTGAAGAAGGCCTTATGGCTCATGGTAGAGGAGAGACATTTGACTACCTAATAGGAGAAAAAACCTCAAAAAATGCCTTAAAAGCAATAAAAGCAGCAGCTAAAACCCTTGTTTTGGCAAAATATCCTGTAATTTCAGTAAATGGGAACTTTGCTGCATTATGCCCTAAAGAGATTGTGAATCTTGCAAAAATCGTGGGTGCAAAGATTGAGATAAATCTTTTCTATGTTACCGAAAAAAGAAAGAGAGGAATTGCAAATCTTTTAAGAAAAAATGGTGCAAAAAAAATTTTGGGGTTAGACCCAAGATCTTCACGAAAAATTCCAAAACTTGATAGTGCTAGACGAGTTGTTGATAAAAATGGAATATTTTCTGCAGATGTAGTTCTAGTACCGCTAGAAGATGGAGACAGAACTTTGGCTATGAAAAAATTTGGAAAAAAAGTGATCACTTTTGATCTTAATCCATTATCACGAACAGCCCAGTCAGCAGATATTACTATAGTGGATAATGTTATTCGCGGAATGAGAATTCTCATTGATATTTCCAAAAAATTAAAGAAAAAGAATCTCATACCAGACAGATTTGATAACAAAAAGAATCTTGCTGAAGCAATACTTGTGATGAAAAATAATCTTTGGAGAAAAGCGCATGCATAAGTCTGTAAAAGACATTACCTCAAAGAAAGATTCTACAAAGATTTCTGTAATTACTTCCTATGATTACACTACCGCTTTACTCTGTGATAAAGCTGGAATTGATATCATACTTGTGGGAGACAGTGGTGGGATGGTTATGCTAGGATATCAAAATACAATTCCAGTCACAATGGAACAGATGTGTTTTTTTACAGAAGCTGTTAGTAGAGGGCGACAAAATGCAATGGTCATAGCTGATTTGCCATTCATGTCGTACCAGGCAAGCAAATCTCAAGCAATAGAAAATTCTGGTAGACTCATAAAAGCAGGTGCTGATGCAGTCAAGCTAGAAGGAGGTCGTGAGGTATGTGAGACGGTGCGTGCTATTGTGGAAACAGGCATACCAGTCATGGGCCATATAGGATTACAACCACAGACTACCGTATTACAGGAAGGCTACAAGGTACAAGCAAAGACAAAAGATGCGGCACTAAGGCTTATCGATGATGCAAAAGCATTGGAGGAAGCTGGAGCTTTTAGTATTGCGTTAGAAATGGTCACACAAGAAGTTGCAAAGATAATTACTGGTTCGATTAAAATTCCAACAATTGGAATCGGATCTGGTCCAGACTGTGATGGACAAGTACTTGTCTTTCATGATGTAGTTGGATTATATGAAAAACTAAAACCAAAGTTTGTTAAAAGATATCTTGAACTCTCACAGGAAATTGTAAAGGCTGTTGAAACATACAAAAATGATGTGACTTCTGGCAAGTTTCCTGCAAAAGAACATTGTTTTTCTATTGACAAATTAGAGCTTGAAAGGTTGAAAAAGGAAAT
>Ga0247727_10006867_pt1 | contig 22090 bp, 21 predicted proteins | sample WisWelCaveWW1625_FD_202498 | JGI IMG/M metagenome (GOLD analysis project Ga0247727, IMG submission 202498) | Biofilm microbial communities from Wishing Well Cave, Virginia, United States - WW16-25 | ecosystem: Environmental > Aquatic > Deep subsurface > Groundwater > Cave microbial mat | place...
AAAGAAACATTTACCAATTGGGAAAAAGACGATCAGGTTAAGGTTATCATTTTAAAGGCAAACGGAGAAGCATTTTGTGCAGGAGCAGATTTAACGTACCTGCAGCAATTGCAAAAATTTTCATATAAAGAGAACCTTCAGGATTCCACGCACCTGAAAGAGTTATTCTTGAAAATATATATGCACCCCAAAATTGTAGTCGCCCAGGTGCAGGGTCATGCATTGGCAGGCGGCTGCGGACTTGCTACCGTATGCGATTTTTCGTATGCCGCACCACATGCTAAGTTTGGTTATACAGAAGTAAAAATTGGTTTTATACCTGCGATTGTAACTGTTTTCTTATTGAGAAAAATCGGAGAGGCAAAATCTAAAGAGCTGTTGTTAGGTGGTGAGTTGATCTCTGCTGAACAAGCAGTTCAAATGGGATTGATCAATCAAGTGGTGCCTGCTGAAAAATTAGAACAGGAAGTTTGGGACTTAGCGAGGAAATTAGTGGAGGGAAACTCGGGGCAATCAATGAATCTGACTAAGCAGATGATTACAAAAGTACAATCGGAACCTCTGATAGAGGCATTAAACTATGCTGCCGAAATGAACGCCCGGGCCAGAGGCACAGAAGATTGTAAACGTGGAATAGCTGCTTTTTTGAACAAAGAAAAGTTGAAGTGGTGATGTTGCCCTATGCATATTCTGCAAATACATCTTAAAAATCACTCCAATCTTACCTCAAGTATATTTCCATGATGTTGGTTTTCATAATATCGTATTCGCGATTCGTAGAAGAGTAGGGACATTTAAATAATCATCAAATGAAAAATGAAATTAAACTCTCTGGTTTGATGAGGTGATTGTTCACGGTTCCTCATGAAATCAGGCTGGACGTTTTTTTATCTAAGGGTATTCTTTAGCTTATCAGGATCTTGTCTACTGTCCCAAATGGTTAGGATGAATAGTTATGTCAGTTTCTTCGTAGACTATTAAATAGTCTTTTACTGTTTTTATTCTTGTGTTGGTATCATCAGTTAACTTACCAATCTGCGGAAAGTCGGTTATGATTTTCACCGACTCTTTAAATTGCTGATTTAGTTTTTTGCTATAGGTATTTGATTTATTTCTCAATCGCCAATATTCCAAAATTCCTTTCCTTTCTTTTTGTGCGCGAATTGACTACACCATTTGTTTAGCCATTCGTCAATTTCTTTATTAGCCTGTTCATCTGTCAAAAATTGTCCGTTCTTGATTTGTTGTCTGGCCTCATTAATAGCTTTCCTTTGATCGTCTGTCAGCCTATATACCTCAATGTCCTCGGTTTCAAGTTCAAGTAGCCTGTAAGCTTCCTCAAGCAGGTTTTCATCATCCGACTTTTGAATTTTGTCAATAAGCCGCTTCCTTAATTCTATAGTCGACATACTTTTAATTATTTGACCTAATTTACAATTTTTATTCTAAATAGTTGTGTGGCCATTTCCTAAAACAGATTTGCTGCTAACAACCTAATTAAATTCTTTTGAGGCGGTCTCATTTCATTTTATATTGGTGGTGGTTTGGAAAACGCTCTCACTATACTTAAAAAATACTGGCGACACAGTCAGTTTCGCCCGCTACAGCAGGAGATTATTGATTCAATTTTAAACCACAAAGATACCCTTGTGTTGTTGCCTACAGGAGGAGGGAAGTCGGTGTGTTTTCAGGTGCCTGCTATGGTGATGGATGGGCTGTGTATTGTCATCTCTCCGTTGATCGCCCTGATGAAAGACCAGGTAGAGAATTTGAAAAGTAAAGGGATTTACGCATTAGCAGTTCACTCAGGAATGGGCAAACAAGAAATTGATATCTACCTGAACAACTGCATTTTTGGAAATGTAAAATTCCTGTATGTGTCACCGGAACGACTGCAAACTGAAATTTTTCAGGAACGGGTGAAACAAATGAAAATATCCCTCATAGCCGTTGACGAAGCCCATTGTATATCACAGTGGGGGTATGATTTCCGCCCATCCTATTTACAGATCGTACAACTTCGAGAAACACTTCCTGACGTACCGTTTATAGCGTTAACAGCAACCGCCACACCTCAGGTAAAAGATGATATCATTGATAAACTTTCATTCCGGAAAGGCTTTCAGTTATTCCAAAAAACATTTGCCCGCGATACACTTTCATTTGTGGTTCGCAAAACGGAAAATAAGGAACGCAAGCTTTTGGAAGTTTTGCAAAAAGTGAAAGGCTCCGTGATCATTTATGCACGCTCACGTAAAGCCACGCATGAATTAGCTGAAGCGCTTACTAAGAATGGAATAAGCGCTACCCATTACAACGCGGGCCTCACCTATGACCAACGCACACTGCATCAGGAAGATTGGATCAAAAACAAGAAGCGGGTGATGGTGGCCACCAATGCCTTTGGTATGGGCATTGATAAGCCCGATGTACGCATTGTGGTGCATTTGGATCTGCCTGAAAACCTGGAGTCGTATTATCAGGAAGCCGGCCGTGCGGGTCGGGACGGACAGCGTTCGTATGCTGTCATTATTTATCACGATGCAGATGTTTCTTCGTTGCAAACCAAAGTTCTTCAGTCGCATCCTTCTATCGAGTTCTTAAAGAAAGTCTATCAGGGTTTGGCAAATTACTATCAGCTGGCATTGGGCAGCAGCGAGGGGGAGAGTTACGATTTTGAATTGTATGATTTTTGTGATCATTTCAAACTGCAGGTTTCGGAAGTGTACAATGCGCTGAAAAAACTGGAAGAAGAAGGACTTATTGAATTCAACGAAAGTTTTTACAGCCCTTCCTTGCTTTATTTTTCGGCAGATAAGGCCAGGCTGTACGAATTTCAGGTAGCCAATGCGAAGTTTGACCCGCTTATTAAGATGTTATTGCGCCTCTATGGCGGCCAGTTGTACACCGATTTCACCAAAATATCAGAAACATATTTAGCAAAAGCACTTAATATTTCTGTAGAAGAGATGACTTCACTCTTACAGCACCTTCACGAGATGCGTTTGGTAATTTACCAGCCCGTAAAAGACAAGCCTCAAATTACTTTCGTATTACCTCGTCAGGATGCAGACCGCCTCCCGTTAAACATTAAACGACTGGAGGAACGCAAGGCGTTAGCTGAATCTAAAATGAATTCGATGGTTGAATTTGCCACATCATCACACCGTTGCCGCATGCAACTGGTGCAGGAATATTTCGGTGAAGAAACATTCAACACCTGCGGGAAATGTGACGTGTGCATTGCCAAAAAGAAAAAGGAAAGCCTGGTTGAAATTAAGGAGTTAAGGAAAGAGGTGCTGACGTTGCTAAGAGCGAAACTGTATACGATTGAACAACTGGAGAAAAGAATTGCCCCGTCTGATACAGAATTATTTATTGATGTCATCCGCGAAATGGTAGACGATGGCGAAATAGAATACGATTCGGTGTGGAGGTTGAGAATTAAGGTATAAGGGTATAAGGTATAAAGGCAATCCTATACCTTATACCCTTATACCCTATTATCTATCCTTTTTTGTGCTTCAGCACCTTAGCTTCGATATGAAACACAACCTCTGCCCCAATATTCTTAATGAAATCCCCAACTCGCTCGAGTTTTCGCGTGATGGTAAATAATTTTAAAATTAATTCAATCTTATCCGTATTTGCCTTAATCAATTCAGAAGTTACTCCAGGGGCATTTTTGTTGATTTCATTTAAAGCAGAATCTTTTTTCGCAATTTTTTGCGCCAAATGAGTATCTTCTTTTTGTATGGCCTCTCCCATGTCAGTCAGCATCGAAATGCAAATTTCGATCATGGAATGGATCTGAAACTTATCAACAAATGTACGGGAGGCCTTTTTACCACTCTTTTCAATAAAGCGTGCAAGCGCTTTTGTAATATCGCCAATACTTTCCAGATCACCCGCGATTTTGATTGTGGAGAGTACAAATCGCAAATCAGTAGCTACCGGGTTATGAAGTGCCAGAATATTTTCACAGTCTTTGTCAATGAGTAGTTCAAGAGCGTTCACTCTTTTTTCACGTTCTACAACTTCCTGCGCCAGGGGTATATCCACTTGCTCAAGAGCTTTTTTGCTTTTTGCGAGCTGGCTTTTTACCAGGTCGAGCATTTCCAACAGATTTTCCTTCAGCGATCCTAATTCAATATCCAGCGTTACCATTATGCTAATTTATGAAACTAATCCTGATGACGAAACGCATTCATTTTTGAATCTCGAGCCAACTATCCAAACCTACCCGAGATGTAATTTTCAGTCTGCTTAATTTTAGGGTTGGTAAAAATATCACTGGTTTTACCATACTCAATGAGGTTTCCTAAGTAGAAAAAAGCTGTCCGGTCGCTGACGCGCGATGCCTGATGCATGTTGTGGGTAACAATTACGATCGTGTACTGTTCCCTAAGTTCGGCAATCAGTTCTTCTATTTTGGCTGTAGATAAAGGGTCTAATGCTGAAGCAGGTTCATCCATCAGAATGATGGATGGTTTTACGGCCAGGGTACGCGCGATACATAAGCGCTGCTGTTGTCCACCTGAAAGTGAATAGGCTGATTTATCCAAAGAATCTTTAACCTCTCCCCAAAGCACAGCTTTTTTTAGCGATTTCTCAACCCGTTCTTCTACCTCTTTTTCGTTCTTAACTCCGCGAATACGAAGGCCATAGGCAACATTTTCATAAATTGATTTTGGAAACGGATTAGGTTTCTGAAATACCATGCCGACATGTTGCCGCAAATCTTCCAGCTTTACTTTTTTCTTGTAAATGTCTTTCCCTTCAATCAGCAACGTGCCTTCATTACGAAAACCTTCAATGTAGTCGTTCATCCGGTTTAACATCCGCAAAAAGGTAGACTTACCGCAACCCGAAGGTCCGATAAGGGCAGTAACTGTATTTTCTTTGATTTCGATGTTGATATTCGTCAGCGCGTGGTTATCACCGTAGTAGGCATTGACATCAATAGCTTCAATTATTTTCATCGGTAGTATATAATAAATGCTTACCAGTTAATTTTTTTCTGCCACTTGTTCCGTAGGTAAATGGCTATACCGTTCATTATAAAAGTAATCAACAACAAAATGATAATAGCCGCAGCCCCATTCACCAGGAATTCATGCTGTGGTCTTGAAATCCAGTTGAAAATCTGCATGGGCATCACCGTAAATTCATCCATCGGGCTTGAAGGCACAAAGGGAACATAGGCTAATGCGCCAATGACTATGAGTGGAGCAGTCTCGCCCACTACACGGGAGAGTGCGAGGATGATTCCCGTAAGAATTCCACCTGCGCCTGCCGGTAGCACCTGGTGCCACGTGGTTTGCCACTTAGTGGCTCCAAGGCCAAAGGATGCTTCGCGAAGGGTTTTGGGAACGGCTTTTAGTGCTTCACGGGTCGCTACAATAATGATAGGAAGGATAAGAAGTGCCAATGTAAAGGAACCTGCCAGCAGGCTTCCTCCTAAATTAAAAAGTCGGCCAAATATCTCCAGCCCCAATAATCCATATATAATGGATGGTACACCGGCCAGGTTTGCAATGTTTACTCCTATAATTGAAGCAAGCCTGTTTTTCTTTCCATATTCTTCTAAATAAATGCCGGCACTTATTCCAAGAGGAATCGAAATCGTGGCGGTTAAACCCAGAATCCACGCAGTGCCTGTCCATGCCGTAAGGATACCAGCTTTTTCTGCTTTGCGCGATGGAAGACTAGTGATAAACTGCCAATCGATTCTGGAGAGACCTTCGCTTGCAATGTTGATGATGAAAATAGCAAGGATTCCCAATGCGGAAAGTGTGCACAAGAACCCGACATATTTAAATGCGGTATCGATCACCCGATTTAATGTAAGGCTATTCATACTTTTCGTGGAACCGTTTTTTAAGCCAGTAGCTAATATGATTCAGTATAAAAGTGAAAATGAATAAGGTAATGCCTGCTGCAAAAATGGTATTGTATTCAAGCGATCCATGTTGCACATCGCCAAGGCTTACTTGCACGATGTAAGCCGTTATCGTTTCAATCCCTTGCCGGGGATCGAAAGTAAACAACGGTTGTTGACCTGCAGCAACAGCCACTACCATGGTTTCACCAATAGCCCGGCCAATGGCAAGGATCATGGAAACTAAAATACCGGAGGAAGCCGCTGGTACGATTACTTTAAAGGATGTTTGAAAGCGAGTAGCCCCCATACCATAAGAAGCTTCCCGCAACGATTTTGGCACCGCAAACAGTGCGTCCTCACTGAGTGAGGAAATCATCGGAACGATCATAATGCCCATCACCAGACCAGCCGATAGTGCATTAAAGGTCTCAACTCCGGGTATAAAAGATTGTAAAAAGGGAGTAACTACCGTTAGAGCAAAAAAACCATACACTACAGTGGGTATCGCTGCAAGAACTTCCATTACAGGTTTCACCCGGCTTCTGAAATTTTTCGGAGCATACTCGCTCAGGTAAATTGCAATAATCAATCCTACGGGCATGGCCGTACCGATTGCAATTAAGGTTGTGAGAAGCGTACCCGTAAGTAAGGGGAGGATTCCATAATGTTTTTGCGTAAACAAGGGGGTCCATTCGGTATCGGTTAAAAAATCGACAATGGACACCTCCTTAAAAAAATTAACCGACTCTGAAAATAAAACCCAGATGATGCCGAGCGTCACCACAATAGTGAAAGCTCCGCTGAAGGCTAAGCCGCCCTCAATAATTCTTTCTGTAGTTTTTCTTTTCAAGTGGAAACCAAGCCCTGGGGCTGTCAATTATTTTGACGATACAAAGGCATTAAACTTAGTAGTCTCTTTCTGATACGCTTCGTCAGGAAGTGGAATATAACCAACATCCGGAACTAATGTTGAGGCATTGGTCAAGTAGAAGTTCACAAAGGCCGAAACTTCTGCCCGCTGTGCAGCGATCTTGGTCACATAAATAAAAACGGGCCTCGATAAAGGGGCGTATGTTCCATTTTTTACTGTTTCTATTGTTGGCAATACAACGCCATTGCCATTGTCAACTCCAACCAGTTTTAATTTTTCCTGATTTTCCTCATAATAAGCATGACCGAAAAACCCTAACGCATTTTTGTCACCTGCAATACCTTGTACCAGTACGTTATCATCTTCACTGGCAGTATAGTCACCACGACTTGCCCCACTTTTGCCAACAATCGCTTCGGTAAAATAGTCGTACGTTCCTGACGCAACACCGGGTCCATAAAGATGAAAAGGTTCATCGGGCCAACTGGCCCTAATCTGGCTCCACTTTGTAATTTTTCCCTGTGCATCGGGCTCCCATATTTTTTTTAACTCTTCAACTGTAAAGTGATCCACCCACGTGTTTTGTGGATTAACAAGTACTGCGAGACCGTCATATGCAACCATAAGCTGTACGTAGGTGATAGCGTTTTCTTCACAAGCTTTTATTTCATTTTCTTTGATTGGGCGCGATGCGTTATTGATATCAATCTCGCCTCGGCCAAATTTCTTAAAGCCTCCGCCTGTGCCAGAAACACCAACTGACACTTTAACTCCGGGTTGTGAAACCCTAAATTCCTCCGCAATGGCTTCTGTAATTGGGTAAACAGTACTGGAACCGTCAATTATTATATCTCCCGTAAGAGATTTTGATTCGTTGTTTGCTGTCTTTGATCCGCAGGATGCCAGCAGAAGCAATCCGAGGATAATGAAAGCTAATTTTACTGTTGAATTCATAATTCTTGTAGATTAAAAGTTCTGCAAAAGTAGCTCGGGGCACACAGCCGCAATCTATCCAGATGTTAAGCTTATGTTAAATTGTTAACAATGGGTTAATATTAAGTTAACATTCAACTTAGAGCAAAACAGCCAATTTAAGCTCTAAAGATAGTTTTTTGTTGACTATACTCCCTTTAAATGAATGTTAAGAAATGATTACCATTGTAGGTGCATTGATTAGACCATGGTAACGGGTTTTTCCAGTCTTTACTTTATTTAGTTTTGCGCCCGAAATAAAAACCTATCAGAATAGTATGAAGCTAAAAATTGTCCAGGCTGTAATTTCGCTTTTAATTATTGCCTCGTGCGCTTTTAATTCTTTTGCACAGGATACAATTAAAGTCGAGGAAAAACCCAAGAAATGGTATGAAACATTAAAAATTTCCGGTTATGGTCAGGTGCGTTATAATCGTTTACTGGAAACAAACCCTGATTTAAAGTGTGATCAATGTGATAAATCCATTGGCGACAATAATGGGGTATTTATTAGAAGGGCCCGTTTGATACTTAGCGGAAAACTTCATGATCGGGTTTATTTTTACATCCAACCTGACTTCGCGTCTAATGTTGCTCCTACCGGACAACACTTTGTCCAGATTCGCGACTTTTATTTTGATGTATTTCTTGATAAAAAGGAAGTTTACCGTTTTAGAATTGGCCAAAGCAAAGTCCCTTTTGGATACGACAATTTACAATCCAGTTCAAGAAGGCTAAACCTTGACCGGAGTGATGCGATTAATAGTGCAGCGCCTAATGAAAGGGATTTAGGTTTGTTTTTCTACTATACCCCGGAATGGGCACAAAAAAGATTTAAGAAAGTTTACACCTCCACGCTCAAGGGAACCGGAGATTACGGTTTAGTTGGTTTTGGAGTTTACAATGGTCAATCAGCAAATATTGCTGAAATGAACAACACGTTACATGCTGTTGCCCGGGTGTCCTATCCCTTCGAAATCAAAAACCAAAATTTAGAAGTCGCTGTTCAGGGTTATACCGGTAAGTTTGTTTTGTTCAAAGGAAATGTAAGTTCTATAGGCCAGGAGTTTACGGATCAGAGAATGGCGGTAAGTTTCGCGCTTTTCCCTCAACCATTTGGTCTACAGGCGGAGTATACCGTTGGGGAAGGCCCACGGTTTAATCCCGCGAATTCCACGATTGAATTGGCATCCCTTAAGGGTGGTTATGTTATGCTGAATTATGCGCTCAGCAAAAACAAGCAAAGTATTATTCCATTTGCCCGGTTTCAATATTATGATGGCGGAAAAAAACAAGAGGAAGATGCTAGAAGTTACCACCTCTATGAAACGGAATTTGGTATCGAATGGCAACCTGTACCGAGTTTTGAGTTAACGGTGGCTTATAACTTGTCTGATAGAACATTCGAAGACCTTGCCAAGCCCATTAATACTCAAACGGGAAATTTTCTAAGGATTCAAGCCCAGGTTAATTTTTAACGCTCGAAGAACATGACTTACCATGGTCTGTGTCCTCACGGACCATGAAGCCACAAGTCATTATTGTAAAAGCAATTCTTTTGCATTTTCTACCGCCACTTTCGAAGGCTTGGCACCACCAATCATTTTGGCGATTTCTTCAATTCGTTCCTGCTCATTCAGGGCTTTAATATTACTGATCGCTTTGGATGAGGAATTATCTTTGTACACAAAATAATGTGCATCAGCCTTGGCAGCAATTTGTGGTAGATGACTGATGGTAATCAACTGGTGATGCTTAGCCATGGTTTTCATCAGGTTTCCCAGTTTCATGGCAATTTCGCCCGAAACACCGTTATCGATTTCATCCAATACAAGGGTAGGCATTGAAGTCTTCGCTGCCATCACGTACTTGATGCAAAACATCAGGCGAGAAAACTCACCACCCGATGCCACCTGAGCCAATGGCTTGGGTGCAATGCCTTTGTTTGCACTAAAAAGGATATCAATGGTATCTGATCCTGAAGAAGAAGGTGTGATATTTTCTTGTTCAATTTTTAGTACGGCCTCGGGTATCCCTAATTCTTTCAACAGCCGAACAATCTCTTTACACAACGGGTCAAAAACTTTCTTTCGAGCTGCACTCAAGTTTTGAGCAAGCAGCTTTAATTCGCTTTCTGCTTTTTGATAGCCGGACTTCGCATCCGTAAGTGCTTCATCAAGATTGAACGTGATATTGGCTTTGCGTTGCAATTCTTCTTGCAGCACCAATAGCTCCTTTAAATTCTGACTGCGATGCTTTTTCAGCAGCCGGTAAATAAGATTGATTCGTTCCTTCACAAACTCTGCGCGTTCCGGATCGAATTCTATGTTTTGTTCTTCTTTTTCAATTTCGTTTAGAATGTCATCCAGTTCAATCACCAGGCTTTCCAAACGTTGATGCAGCGATTCATATTGAGATGAATATGAAGCTACTTGTTGCAAATGAGTTCTTGCTTCTGAAAGCGAATTCCGTGAAGCATATTCCGAGCGACTGAGTAACTCCATCACAGCATGAAACCTGCTTTTGATATCCTCGGCATGTTCCATAATTTTTAACTCCGTCTCTATTTTCTCTTGTTCGTCTTCTTCGAAATTGGCTTTGACCAATTCATCAAGTTGAAAATTGATATAGTCGGCTTCCTGTCGCAGGGTATCAGCTTCACTCACCAGGGTTTCGTACTCTTTTTTCTTTTCCAGAAATGACCTCCACGCAACTGAATACTCTTCCAGTAGTTTTTGATTATCAGCGTATGAATCAATTAGTTTTAACTGAAAGTTCTGATTCCCCAGTTGGAGTGTTTCGTGTTGCGAGTGAACGTCCATCAGCAAACTTCCCAGTTTTTTCATCACATCCAGGGTAACAGGTGTATCGTTAATAAAGGCTCTTGATTTTCCACCCGGACTGATTTCCCTTCGAATTACAGTAGTGTCGTCATAATCGAGGTCTTCCGTTTTGAAAAAGCTTTTGAGTTTGTAGGAACCAATTTCAAAAATGCCTTCGGTGATGCATTTTTCATTCTCATCCCACAGCACTTTTGTATCGGCCCGGTTCCCTTTGAGTAAACCAATGGCGCCCAGCATGATGGATTTACCGGCACCGGTCTCACCTGTCACCACACTCAATTGCTTCGAAGGCTGCAGTTCCAGGTGCTTAATGAGGGCGTAATTTTTTATGGTAAGATGCTTGAGCATCAGATACAAAAATTTTTAAAGTTGAAACGAAGTTGGCGCTAATCCGCTAAAGATAAAAAGAAGTTAATTGTCAGCATTGGATTTATTTGAATCCACCGATATAAGATGTATTCATCCTGTAAATCCTTAAATCCTGATCAATTCTCTCGTTTTCCACATTAAGAATACCTAACTTATTTAGGACTTCGCGGAAGCGTTCCGATAGGGGACGTGATGCTTGTAGAAATTGCCGGGCAAAATTTGCAACCCGTCCCATAGGGACGGAATGTTAGATATGTAAGTAATTATTCTACTGAATGAAAAATGTATCGTTCGTCATATTGAATACCGAACTTTTCCAATAACTCATGATACTCTTCAATAAAGTTCTTCTTTTTATGATGCTCCTTTTGTTCATGATGTATTGATATACCTGATCAATTTGGCTATGGCCATAAGAAAATGCTCCGTATCCCTCTTGCCATTCAAATTTGCCAATTGTCAAACCCTTTTTATTTATCCATTCAGAAGAATCGCCTTTTACCATTCTCATCAGGTCAGAGATTGCCTGGGTAGGATGTAACCCAACAAAAATATGGAGGTGGTCAGGCATGCAATTGATTGCTATCAGTTTGTGTTTATTGTTTTTAACAATTCCAGTTATGTATTTAAATAGTTCTTCTTCCCATGAGCTCTGAATAAGGCTCAGACGATTTTGCACTGCAAATACAAATTGGATATGTAATTGGGTGTAGGTGTTTGCCATTTGAATAAACTTTTTCTTTATGAATGAACATGCCGTCCCCACGGGACGGACTTAAAACTCTCATTTTTCTACAAATATTCCGTTCCCCTGGGACGAGAAATGATCAGTTCTGAATAATCTTCTCGTAGCTTGACCGATTGGAAGGATCCATGGATACGATGATATCGTAAGCCTCTCGCCTCACGGGCAGCGAGCCATCGGAAAAGATGTTAGCCAGTTCTTTTGATTTGGCATCGAAAAAGGAAACTACCAGGATAGCGTTGGGATTAATGTCGCGCGCTTTTTTAACATCTTTCAACCCTTTCAAAATTATTTCACGACTCTGATCGGGAGTTTTTTCGAAAGTGTCAAGACCTAACCGGTGATAGCTATATAATGACCTGCGTACATCTGCCATTTGCGGATTAATCAGATTCTCAACCAACCAATAACGGTTACGGTTGCTACCGAGTGCCTGCCAACCTGGACGGTTGGAGGATTGAGCATTGTTCACGACTGTAAGTGCTTTTTGAAAATAAGGTGTGCCACCCAACTCGCTAAATGAATCGTAATCCATACCGATGACCAGGTAGGCATAGAATGCCAGCATCGAAGTAAGGTTGTTGATGTAGTTATTGTCGTTATACTCCAATGGCTGTGATTCAATGTATTCAAACTCCCAATCGCGATCGGCAAAATTTAAGAGTAAACTGGTGTAGCTGGAGTTGTAAATTGGCCTTGCAGATTGCACCTGAACCGATGCGCTGAAGATACCGATGGAAGGCATCTCATTGATGTTGATCAACAGACTGCAATTTATTTTTTCGTGCGTTTGAAATGCATCATTGGTCCATTTGCGGGTGTTCAAGAATTGCTGGAGTGCATTTTTCATGTCGCGAAAAACGTTCCTGTCCGTAGTTTGTATTTTCGGACCAACATTAATCGTAACTATGCTGTTGAGTTCCTGCGCAACGCTGCGAAAGGAGAGGAGTGCCAGTACGATCACGATAACACTACGCATGCACTTTTTCGATGATGGCTGAAACAATGTCGTTGGCGACTTCTTTTTTATTCTTCAACTCAAATGAGCGGATGTTTTGCTGTCGATCGATAATCGAAATTTTATTGGTGCCATGTCCAAAACCTGCACCAGAATCGTTCAGGGAGTTTAGTACAATCAGATCGAAATTTTTTACTTCAAGTTTTTTAAAAGCGTTCATTTGCTCATGTTCGGTTTCCAGTGCGAATCCAACAATTACCTGGCCGTTGTGTTTTAAGTTTCCGAGTGATGCGGCAATGTCGTGTGTCTTCGTTAGCTCCAATACTAAAGTATTGTCTTTCTTTTTTATTTTTTGATCTGATGTTACAGTAGGTTTATAATCCGCTACAGCCGCGGCCAACACGGCAATATCTGTTGTTGGAAACAACTCAACACAAGCGCTATGCATATCCTCTGCTGACATCACTCTTTTAACGCGCACACCCGGGTGTGAAGTATGTTGGGAAGTAGGGCCGGTAATGAGATTGACGTTAGCTCCGGAATTGGCGAGAGATTCTGCAATGGCAAATCCCATTTTACCACTGGAATGATTTCCGATGAACCGCACCGGGTCTATCGCTTCATGGGTAGGACCGGCTGTTACTAAAACGGTTTTGCCTTTTAGTTTTTGATCGTTTCGAAAGAATGACTCAAGGTGTACAATAATTTCTTCCGGCTCGGCCATTCTTCCGGTACCGATTAACCCGCTGGCGAGTTCACCATAACCCGGATCAATAAGATGGTTTCCAAAAGAAGTTACTTTTTTCAGGTTCGCTTGCGTAGAACCATGAGCGAGCATATCTAAATCCATGGCCGGTGCCAAAAACACAGGGCATCGGGCAGAGAGATAAACCGCTGATAATAAATTGTCACAAATGCCATTTGCCATTTTAGCGATGCTGTTCGCACTGGCGGGAGCGATTAGCAGTATATCCGCCCAAAGGCCTAGCTCAACGTGGTTGTTCCACTGGCCTGTTTCATCTTTAATGAACTCGGTCAGGACAGAATTCTTAGAAAGTGTGGAGAGCGTGAGCGGTGTAATGAATTCTTTTGCTGCGGAAGTCATCACAACCTTTACTTCAACGCCTGCTTTTACCAATAAGCGGGTCAGCACTGCTGCTTTGTAGGCGGCAACACTTCCCGTTACTCCCAGCACTATTTTTTTGCCCTGAAGCATGATTGTTGGTAATCCGTATTCGGTAATTAGTAATCGGTTATCAGTAAGTCTATACCGATTACTGATAACCGATAACAGATTACTATTTTTTACAGGCTCGGTGCCTGGGTCTCTTCTCTTCTTCTGAAGTTAAGTTTTCCTTCCAAAAATTCTTCGGTAGCGGTGGAAGTAGGCTTCGGCATGCGCTCGTAGAATTTTGAAATTTCGATTTGCTCGCGGTTCTCAAATACTTCTTCCAGGTTATCTACCGTGGTAGCAAACTCAGCTAATTTGTTGTTGAGTTCTTCTTTGATGTTGGACGAAATTTGTTTGGCGCGCTTGGAAATGACCACTACCGATTCGTACAGGTTACCGGTATGAGCTGCCACTTTATCAATGTCGCGAGGAATAATAGATGATTGAATAGCCATAGTATTTATGAATTTGTAGTCTTAAACGTTGTTAATTTAGCATTGCTTTCGATATAGAATCGTTCTGCATCCTTAATGAACTTACTTTCAGGATACTGGTCGATAAATGTTTTATAGTTTTCCACCACTTCTTTGTAGCGGTCACGTTGTTTGGCGTAAACGCTCTGCTCAGCAAGTTCAAATTGTGAAAGAAGTATGAGGTAGTTTGCTTCTTCCTGATATTTTGAATCTGGAAAATTATTCTTAAAACTAGTCAACGCAACAACAGCGGCTTTATGCTGCCTCATTTTTACATATTGCCGTGCATTATCAAATCCTTTCTTCTCCAGCCTTACCTGTGTTGTAAAAATTACGTCTACTGCCTGATCTTTAAACTTACTGCTCGGGAAGCGGTTCAGAAATTCCTGCATGGAAGTCATGGCCTGAATACTGCCTGACTGATCCAGGTTGGGCCCGGGTGATGATTTGTACAATGAATACGAATACATGAAGCGTGCTTCTTCCGATAAAACTCCTCGTCCGTAGGTTTCGTAAAATGACTTAAACTGCTCAGAAGCCAACAAGTAAAGCTTCTCGTTATATTGGCAATACGCCAGGTAAAACTGAACCTTTTCTGCCTCAGGCAATCCCCTGATAATGGGCAAAATCTGGTCAAATAAAATAGAAGCCCTGTAATAGTCCTTCTTACCATAATAGACTAAGCTGGCCTCATATTTCACTCTCCAATCGGGGTTTTTCTCGATTTTCCTGAATTTACTGCAGGAAACCCCGGCTATCAGAACTAAAACATAGACTATAAATAACGATACTCTCCGCATAAGCCCGCAAATATAACATAACGCACCTGAAGTGTAAAACGGATTATTTCGCTGGTTATGGCCAGGCAGGCTTTATTTTTTAACGATTAGTTTGCGGGTCATTACCCCCTCATTTTCAATGTACAGGGTGTAGAAGTAAATGCCTGAGCTAAATTGGTCCGCCAGAATTTTAACCTTGGTTTCGGCAAAAGACAATTCATATTCTGAAAGCGCATTGCCCAATATATTATGAATCACAATTTTGGTCTTAACCTGGTCGTCATGAAGTTGGTAGTCGATGTTGGCATGATCGGTTACCGGATTGGGATAGACATCGTGTATGGTGATAAACTGGGAAGTATAGATATTACTTTTCTCCGGCTTTCCTTCTACAATAAAGTTAAGCTCAACCTGGCTTGATTCGGACAAATTTGACTTATTGTAGACTATATATTTAACCTCGCTGAATCCTTCTACGAGTCCTGCCTCCAGCCCAATTGCAAAATTTTGAAGGGCTTGTCCAGGCTCAATTTTAAGAATATAATCCTCTGTACGTTGGTCAAGGCAATTGTTATCTATACAGAAATAACTCTTTTGCGTACCCCCGATTTGGGTTTCGACTTTCCGAAGGATCAGGGTGATGGGTCTTTCAGTATTGTTTTTGAAACGGAGGGGAGCCTTAATAAGATCCCCGATGGTGCCTTTATACGATTCCTGTAAACCGGAAACTTCGAAGCTTTGAGCTCTCAAAACCCCGCTTACCAAAATACACCCTACCAACAGTACCAACTTCTTCATACTCAACTATGAAATTTTCACAAAATTTAATGGATTTTAAACGCATCTCATAATGAAATACAAAGAATTTACACGATGGTAACAATAAGCTAAAGCCCCAATCGTTTGCGGACGGGCTCCACGGCTGAAACAGGGGTCTTCACCACATCTTTTTTGACGGGACGAAGTGGCTCTTTCCAGGTAAAACCCTCCAATTCTCTTTCTTCTTTGTCTAACTCATGTGGTGGTATAAAGTTAGCTTCTGGCTTTACGTAAAAGCTCAGGTTATTTACTCTGCCCTCCAGGAACCTGATCACCATGTTACTACAGATGATTTTGTTCATACCGGTGAGCGCACTGGTTTTTTCATCAATGGCGAAGTACAGGCTCTCTCCATTGCCTTCCACATGCACCCGTTTCAGCACTCCCTGGCCGAATTCAGCAATCATTTCTCTGCCTTTAATCTGGTTGAAATTCAGCAGGGTGTCTTTAGAGATCACAAAAGCATTGGCAACCATGAATATTTTGCTGATGGTATTTTTTTCTATTAGGATGCTGATGGAATCGGCTGTCATTTGATTTTCGTCCGTCCATAATACGGGGTCTTTATAAAAGTAAATCGTAGAATCTGCCGAATGGTATTCAAGTGAATCGGCAATACCCTGCAAATCGTTCTTAAAAATTTTTACGTTGTGGTAGGCGAGCAACCGTTTCTTCGATGGGTCAATATTGTCGATTGAAACAAGGGTATCAGCAGTCATGAAAAGTGTATCGCCCTCGTCTGTTACCTTGGCCACATAGGCGTGATCATAAATTTTAGCTATGTTTTTGCTTCGATAATAGTCTGCCGCCTGTCCATAAATGTTGAGATTCTCATCCCTATATGTCATTATTACATCTCCACGTACTTTGTACATTTTGCGGAAGTCATCTATATCATAAGAGTTTCCTTTTAACTCATAACTCTGCGATTGTGCCAGGCCTTCTTTCAATTCGGATGTACGGGTTTGTGTATTGTATTGTCCCGCTTTATACACAAAGGAGCTGCTGTCTTTATTGACAACTGTTGTTTCAGAAACAAAATAAATGATTTTGGTCTTTGAGTTATACTGAAGACTGTCCGCAGTCATGGAGTAATCTGGGTTTGTAACTTTCACATTTTTTTTAAACGATGCCAGGTTGGAGTTCACCTGGTAATAACCTTTTCTGCTGGTCAGTACATTTATGCTGTCAACGAGTCTGCCACCATTAAAATAAGTTGCTACATTGACCAGACGATCATAGTCAAGAAAATCAGTGTAAAGAGTGGCTGTTGCAAGTTTGGTAAACACTACGTTGTTGCGAAGCTTAGCCGTCTTTTTATTGCCATCATACGCTAATCGGGAGGCTGTGATGGTAACCGAATCGCCTTCCACAATGCGGACGCGACCAAACGCTTCCACCATATTTTTTGAGCGATAGAACCAGGCTGAGTCGCAATAAATGGTGGTCGTATTTTGAACGAAAACCACATTATCAATCACGCGTTCGATGCGTTCTCCATTCCTTATTCCTCCAATTAATTTGCCCGCACCTTTCTGTAATTGGACTTTCTTTTGAGCGAGCGCTGGCGCAAAAGCAATCATTACTAAGAATAGAATAAGGGCAGCAAAGCGCATCATGAGGCCAAAATTAACCAAAAACTTACTGCGTACTACGAAACTCTATAGCGTGCAGTAGTATCTTTGACCGTGCTGAAGCAATTTCTGAACCATATTCATCAAAGCGATCTGTGCAAGCCTGATCAGAAAATCATGCTTGCGGTTAGTGGTGGATTGGATTCTGTAGTAATGCTTCATCTTTTTAAAGCGGCAGGATTTTCAGTTGGTGTAGCGCACTGCAATTTTCAATTAAGAGGTGAAGACTCCATGAAGGATGAGACTTTTGTGCAAAACATCTGTTCAGATAAAAGTATGCCTTTTTTTTGTAAGCGATTTGAAACAAATATCTATGCAACGGAGTACAGCCTTTCAGTTCAGATGGCCGCGCGTGATCTTCGGTATTCCTGGTTCAATGAAATTGTTGAAAAAGAGGGCTATGATTTTCTTGCCACGGGCCATCATCTCAACGACTCCTTGGAAACAATGCTTTTAAATCTTGCCAAAGGCACAAGTTTGCAAGGCATGTCGGGCATTCCGCCTAAAAATGGAAAGGTTATACGTCCTATGCTTTTTGCCAGCCACGATATGATTAAAGCCTATGCTGACTTTCATCATTTGAAATGGCGTGAAGACTTAAGTAATGCTACCGATGATTACCAACGCAATTTTATTCGCCACCAGGTTGTACCGAAGCTGAAAGAACTGAATCCTTCACTTGAAGAAACGCTTCAAAAGAGTTTGATTAAAATTTCGGGTGCCCTCGAACTGCTAAACCTCGGGAAAACGGAATTTGAAAACCAATTCAAGAAACTGAAAACCGGATTGCATATACCTAAGCGGGCCATCGGGCAATTTAAAAATCCGGCTGCTGTATTATGGGAAACGATTCATCACTATGGTTTCAACCTTGAACAATGCCAGTCGGTAATACATTCATTGCATGGCCAGGCAGGAAAAAAATTTATTTCAACGCATTACCAGCTAACCATTGATCGCGATGAAATCGTAATTAGTGAACGAATTGAAAATTGGGAACCCGTTACAATTGAAAGTGGTGAAAATCATGTATCACTCGGGCCATTTTCGTTGGATATAAAAAGTATTGAAAATGCGGAATCACGATTTAGTCAGGATAAGAACGAAGCAGTCTTAGATGAAAGTAAACTGAAATTTCCTCTTACCTGGAGAAAATGGAAAGCAGGTGACCATTTCTATCCGATGGGCCTTGATCATAAAAAAAAGTTGAGTGATTTTCTGATTGATAATAAGATTTCACTGCCAGCGAAGGAGTTTGTGACGGTTTTAGAATCGGCAGGGGAAATCGCCTGGGTAGTAGGCTACCGGATTGATAACCGGTTTAAAATTACACCCCAAACCCGCTCGGCCCTGTCTTTCTTTGTCCAATCACATTTTGCTTAATATCCTTTTTGTTTGATGTGCCGATTTATAACTTGGCGCCTTATTTCCAGCGGATTCAAACCTTAAAACCTTAACTCTATACCTCTATGAAAATTACTGTAGTGGGTGCCGGTAATGTGGGTGCTACCTGTGCCGATGTACTCGCATACCGCGAGGTGGCCAATGAAATTGTTTTGATTGATATCAAAGAAGGATTGTCGGAAGGCAAGGCTCTTGATATCTGGCAAAAGGCGCCTATCGATTTGTATGATTCCAGAACAATTGGTTCAACTAACGATTATTCCAAAACTGCCGGTTCCGATGTGGTGGTAATTACATCGGGCTTACCTCGCAAGCCCGGCATGAGCCGCGATGATCTTATTAATACCAACGCAGGCATTGTAAAATCAGTAACCGAAAATATTGTTAAGCATTCTCCTAATGCCATTATTATCGTGGTATCGAACCCGCTTGATGTAATGACCTACCAGGCGCATATCACTTCGAAGTTGCCCCGTATGCGCATAATGGGCATGGCCGGTATTTTAGATACTGCACGGTATCGTGCATTCCTGGCCGAAGCATTAAATATTTCACCAAAAGATATTCAGGCCATGTTGTTGGGCGGCCATGGCGATACGATGGTACCCCTGCCGCGATACACGACAGTGGCCGGAATTCCGGTAACAGAACTTATTGATGAAGATAAACTCACAGCAATTTTAGAAAGAACTAAAGTGGGAGGAGGGGAGCTTGTTAAATTGATGGGTACTTCAGCGTGGTATGCTCCCGGTGCCGCTGCCGCGCAAATGGTGGAAGCCATTGTGAAGGATCAGCGCAGGGTTTTCCCGGTATGTATGAAACTGGATGGAGAGTATAATATTAAAAACTGTTACCTCGGTGTGCCGGTAGTGTTGGGTAAGAATGGTATCGAAAAAGTAATCGAGCTGGATTTAAATAAAGAAGAAAAAGAATTAATGGAAGCCAGCAGAAAAGCAGTACGAGAAGTGATGAATGTGTTGGATGAGTTGGGGTAATTCAAAATTTAAAATTCAAAATTTCGAATTAAAAATGCCTGGTGTAGAGTCAGGCATTTTATAATATGATAAAGTCAATAAAAAATAATACGCAATATGAATTCGCTTTGAGCCGGATTTATCAGTTAATGCAAAAACACCTAAAAGTAAATTCGCCTGAGTCTGATGAACTTGAAATCTTGTCGGTTTTAGTAAAAGAATATGAGCATGTTCATTTTCCTATGCCTAAACCCAATCCATTGGAGGCTATCAAATTCAGGTTGGACAAAAAGGAATGACAGAAGGTGAGCTTTCTGAAATTCTGGGTCATCGTTCACGTAAATCTGAAATCCTTTCGGGGAAACGGAAATTAAGCCTGGCGATGATCCGAAAATTGAATGATGTATTAAATATACCCGCGGAAGTCTTAATACAATCTTATTAGTTTTCTTTTCCAAGGATATTGCGGAGCACCGATAGGTTTAAGCCATTAAAATCATGAATGATTGTTCTATTTTATTCCTTTATAAATTATTTCTCCGTTGGCTAATCCGAATTTTTTGCGGACTTCATTCGGCATACTATTTACATAGGCATCCTCCACAACACGCAGACCACTTCGTTCGATTCGTTGAAGATAATCTCTCCCGTATTTCCGTACGTGATCATCCTGTCCGAATATTTTTTCACGTTCGCGCTTGTTAGTGATGGAAGCATCTTCAAACGTAACATCCGGTATGGGATTGAAAAAAGGTATCTGAAGAATGGCAAAGCCTCCGGGTTTTAATACGCGATGAATTTCCTTCATAGCATGAATATCATCGCGTACATGTTCCAGTACGTGATTGCACAACACCACATCAAAACGATTTTCATCGAATGGTATTTGGTGAATGTCCATCTTTACTTTCGCCAACGGTGATTCAATGTCTGCGGTGATATATTTTGCTCCGTGTAGTTTTTCAAAACGATGAATGAAACACGCTTCAGGGGCAATGTGCAACACTTCTTTTTTACTGTTGAAAAAATCGGTCTGATCTTTCAGGTATAGCCAAATCAAACGGTGACGCTCCAGCGAAAGACAGTTCGGACAAAGTGCATTTTCTCTTGGGTTAATCCTCCCGTACGGAAGAAACTTCCGATAACCTGAATTGCAAATCGGGCAGGTGACGGTTGTGCCTTTGTAAAACAAGCCCAACACTTTTAACCCAACCCCGCTTATACGCTGAAGGTATTTTCGCGGTACATACCGGACAAGGAAGGAGATTAGCTTTTTCATCGAAGCGGCAAAGATAATGGGATTCTGGGTACTCATTACCAGTTACCGGTCGCTGGTTACCGGTGCCTGGTAACTGGCGACCGGTAACTGACAATCTAATTCCCGTATCTCTAAAACTATTTCCCCCAATCCCCCATCTTTATATGTAGAACGGCAAAGAATCTGCAGAATCTTTAAATCAGGCCAACCGTGACAGAAACGCTACTGGACATCGCTATGATGCATTCCGACACCCTCATTACCAGGGCAAAACAAGGGGACAAGAATGCGCAAGGCAAGCTTGTGCAGTTGTGGTATAAGAGGATTTACAACTTCAGTTATAAGTTTTTCCTCGACCACGACATGGCCATGGAAGCCGCACAAAAGACATTCATTTCGATGTGCCGCAACATTGAAGGTTTACAAGATGTTGCACGATTCAAAAATTGGCTGTATAAGATTGCTGTGAATTATTGCAGAGAGGAAGCACGTAAAACAAAGAATAGCCGCTGGGTACCGTTTGACAGCGTGGTGAATGTGGAGGCGGAAGAATCTCCGCGGTGGGAGGGGTCATCAGTACGGAATGATAACCCGGAAAGACAGTTTCAACAGATGGAGTTATCGGACATTTTGCAACGGTCGCTGATGGAGTTAAGTGCCGAACAACGCGAGGTAGTGATCATGAAAGAGTTTGAAGGGTTAAAGTTTAGGGAAATTGCCGAAGTGCTGAATATTTCGGAGAACACGGTAAAGTCAAGAATGTATTATGGTCTTGATGGATTGAAAAAGATTTTGGAAAAGAAAAATAAATAAGTTACCCCTCCCACGCATACTTTATACTTCTTATACACCTGTATAATTAAACGGAGTAATTGATTTCAACCTGGCTTTCAGCGCATCATTAATTTTCAGAGAACCAATAAACTCCTCAAAATC
>Ga0247727_10006868_pt1 | contig 22089 bp, 18 predicted proteins | sample WisWelCaveWW1625_FD_202498 | JGI IMG/M metagenome (GOLD analysis project Ga0247727, IMG submission 202498) | Biofilm microbial communities from Wishing Well Cave, Virginia, United States - WW16-25 | ecosystem: Environmental > Aquatic > Deep subsurface > Groundwater > Cave microbial mat | place...
CGGCGATCGCCAGCCGCACGTTTAATTTCGGTCTGACCCCGAACCGCTACGCTGTATTCGGCTGGAACATTGTGACATTACTCATGCTTGCAGTGGTCGGCTTCCGGCAGTGGAGAGGTCGATCGGATCCGTGGGTCTTCATCTTCCGCGAATCCATCGCCCGTGTCTCGGTTTTGGCCGTCGCCTGGGCATTGTGGGTGCTTATTGGTCTTCCACTGTCGTTCGATTAATCCTAATGGTGTGATCGAAACACTTGCTAACTAAGGCGAGATGCCGAATTATGAGAGAGAACACATTTATCATTATGAAAAACATTATTCGCATTGCAATCGGGGCAGGGCTCATACTGCTTATACCCGTAGTCTTGACGCTTCTTGCCATTTGGCATTGGAGACCGGGCGCTTTTGTTTTGGCCTTTGTCCTCCTGTTCGGTGGTGCCGGTCTCACGTATGGACTGGTGGCGAAGAAAATGATGAGCAATAAGGCATACCGATTCGCCGTCGGTGTGGCACTTGCGGCAGTGTTCCTCCTCGTCTGGATGAATGCTGCCGTTGGCGGCATTCTTGGGGACGACCCCGCCAACATGATGTATTTCGGGGTGCTCCTCGTCGGATTCATCGGCGCCGTCATCGCACGCTTAGAGCCACAGGGAACGTCACGCGCGTTGTTTGCGACGGCGTTCGCTATGGTGCTAGTCCCTGCGATTGCGTTGATCATCGGGACGCCCGCTTTTGCCAACGGCGTGGTGGCAGTGTTTGGTCTCCATGCAGTCTTCGCCATGCTGTTTGTCGGATCGGCTTTGCTGTTTCGGAAAGCGGCGCGTGGGGCACCCGAACCGGGCGCGGTATAACCCCCGCTGCACGCGGACGAAACGCGTTCACAGAGGCCTACTGCCCTGACTTCGTGGTAGCTGGTCACTGTTTACGAACTTTTTTTGATGAGCATCTGAAAGGTCAATCACCTTCTTTAATCCGAGGTTTGCCAAACAAATTTCCCGAAATTAGATTTGAGAAATAGTGATTCAAATGCTGCTTGACTTTTAAGATAACGGAGAAAAGGAAAATGCTCAAAAGAAACCTGACCAATGCCCGTGCCGCGATTTTTTGTATCACCGCATTGATCGGATCGAGCCTCGGCTGCCGCAAAGGCGTCGATCTGTACAATTTGCGCGCCGATCAGATCAACTGGTCGACTTACACCAATTCCAAGCTCGGCTATTCCGTCAGCTATCCTGCCGTGCTGCAACTAGAAGAGTTCGGCGACGGCAGTGTGCTGTTCCGCAACGGCATGGATGGCGTGCCGATTCTCGTGCGCTATGCCGACGAGCAGGATGGCAAAAAACGCGACCTCTGGTTCGGCCACGAGCCGGTGGGAAAAATCAATCTTGCCGGACGCGACGGCGACAAATTTATTTATTCGCACCACGACGGGCCGTTCAGCACGCGCACGGTTGCGTATGTCGTGGCGCATAAGGAAAAGTATCTCGGCGTGGAATTTCGCACGCCGACTGAGTTGAATGAGATTCAACAGCGGGTGTTGCAGTCGTTTAAATTTAAGAATAAAATGTGAAGTCCGACTTGGGCAACAAGATTTTACAAAATTTGAAAACTCGTTGCGCCCAAGTCGGACTTCGCTCTTCTTGAAAAGCGCCTGTCATGAAAGTTAAGATGATTTTGCCCGCTTTGACCGAAGCCAAGAGTCCATATTGGCGACCGATCAAATACTCGCTCTTTCCGCCATTAGGTTTGGCGACGTTGGCAGCCTATCTCAATGAAAACGATGAGGTCAGATTACAGGACGAGCACGTGGAAACGCTTGATCTGAATGACGCGCCCGATTTGGTAGTGATTCAAGTTTACATTAAAGGCGGCAAATCCTTCTATACACAAACAGTGGACGAGGCATTAGCGGAGATCGAGCGCCTGCCGGGCCGTCATCTGTATTTTCTCGACGATCATCTTTTTGGCAATCCGCACTTCGCCGCAGCATTATTTGACGGCATGAAAGGAATGGGCAGGCTTTGGCAAGCTGCTGGTACGATCAAATCGGTGCTTAGTCCCGGATTGCTCGAAAAGGCAGCGGCGTGCGGTCTGCGCAGCCTGTTCATTGGTTTTGAAACGCTCAATCCCACGAATCTGCACGAGCAACACAAATATCAAAATCTCAATCGCGATTATAATGCAGCTATTCGTCGTCTGCACGATTTAGGCGTGATGGTGAATGCGAGCTTTGTTTTCGGCATGGACGATGACGATGAGACGGTATTTGCGCGCACCGTCGAATGGGCGGTCAGCCAGGGAATCGAAACCGCGACTTTTCACATTTTGACGCCATATCCGGACACCGCGTTGTACCACCGCATGACGGCACAAGGGCGAATGTTGCATCACAATTGGGATTTATTTGACACGCGTCACGTGGTTTTTCGTCCAGCAAAAATGGCGGCGACGGCGTTGGAAGAAGGCTATTGGCAAGCTTATCGCAACTTCTATCGCTGGGGATCGATTTTCAAAAGTGTGTGGACAAAGCAAGAGTGGTCTGAACGATTTCGGCATCTCGCTTACGCCGGCGGCTGGAAAAAATTTGAATTCCTGTGGGATTGGGTGATTCGTACAAAACGAGTCACTTCGGCGTTACCGGTGTTGGAGGCGGTTTTGGCATGTTTTGGCCGTTATCTAACGTCAAAAGCAGATCGGCAGTGCTTCGACGGTTATGAATTTCCAAGACCGACTAACACCACGGTTTCGTCAACAAACACAACAATTATGAATAACGTGGAAGTAAGTCACGTTTTAAATCATCTTGCGGAACTTTAAGAATTATAGCTGAGAACATGAGCGAAAAGAAACGTTGGAGCATGGTTGTTCTATTCGCCGCCGCCATGGCGTGGGTGGAATCGGCGGTCGTGGTTTATTTGCGCACGTTGGTTGATCGCCTCGAGCCGTATCAGGTCAACCCTTTGCCTATCGCGCCGAGATTGGGTGAGACTGAGATCGTTCGTGAGATGGCGACATTGATTATGCTGTTCGCCGCCGGCTGGCTGGCCGGCAATACGAGGCGAACAAGATTGGGATATTCGCTCATCGCCTTCGGCGTGTGGGATATTTTTTATTACATCTTTTTGAAGATCATCGTCGGCTGGCCGCTGTCATTCTTTGATTGGGACATACTATTTCTCCTGCCGCTGCCGTGGTGGGGCCCGGTCATCGCGCCGGTAACGATCGCGGCGATGATGATTATTTTTGGAACGCTGACCACGCAATTCGATCCATCCATTTGGCCGAGCCGGCGCGCGTGGATTTTCAATGTAAGCGGCGCTGTGTTGGCGTTGCTCGTTTTTATGTCCGATGCGATTCGTGCTGTCGATGGCGGCATCGAGGCGATCCGAACCGTGCTGCCGGTTTGGTTCAACTGGCCGGTGTTTTTGATTGCACTCGTGTTGATGGCCGCGCCGATTATTGAGATAAGCAAACAAATTTGGCGAAGACCCAAAACCCGCGAAGGTGAGACCGTGGCTTCCAGATCACTGAGTTTCGGCGCCCAAGCTTTTTTATTGCTATTGCTTTACAAACTCATCTCGCGCGATACGTGAGCAACAGCCGGCAAATAGCGGCCAACATCCAACCTATTGTCACTCCCTTTGCAAAATTTGCTTGTACCCAATCGAAATACCTCTTACTTTTCTTGGGTGAAAACACTTCGTCGTCTTGTTTTTTTCGCCAATCCCGGCGCCCGAGAAGGGTGTGTCATCTCTCGGCTGCGCGCCGTTTTAAAAAAGATCCCCGCGATCACCGAGCAAGCAGAGACCATATGCGTGCGATCCGGTGACGAAATCAGATCTGCCCTGCGCCAAATTCGATCCGATGCCATTCCGGTTGCTGTTGGCGGAGATGGGACCGTCAACATGCTCGTGCGCGCGCTGCGTGAAGAAAACATGGGGGCGCGCCCCGTAGGCGTCTTGCCGTTCGGTACCGGCAATGCCTTTGCACACGCGATCGGAGTCGGCAAAATCCCACGAGCCTTGGCCGCGCTGGCCTCGTGCGAAGTTCGCTCGATCGATCTCATGGTCACGACGCATCCGGAAGCACCAATTGCGCTCGTATCGATCAGCGCCGGCTTCGAATCAAAATTTTTGTGGCACTATGCCAACTGGCGCAAGTGGACGCCACTGGGAGCAGGCCTATTGAGTTTTTTTCGAACTTCTGCAAGCACTTGCAAAGATATTACGCTGACATGCGACGACACACCATTCGTTGCTCCCGACGAACGCATTTACAACGCCGGACTTTACAACATGCCCTGCTACGCCTTCGGCAGGACGGTATTTCCCGATGCTAATCCAGCAGATGGTTTGGCGTACGCACTGACTTGCTCTTCGCCTTGGATATATTGGAAAACGCTTCAGCAAGGCTATCGCCAAAATCAGCCTGCAACAGCCTCGTCCCCGCGGGCGCAGAGCTGGCGCAACGCATACTTCGAAACCGAGCATCCTGTGCAAATTGATGGAGAAGTCGTTGCGGGTGGCGCTTTTCATGTGCATATCGAACCCAAAGCTTTGCATGTACTCGTGTGACCGTCCGGACGCTTCGTAATTTGAACAAACTCGTTGTACCCAATAACCGCCATTCTCGTATAAAAGCGTCCGGACGGTGAATAGTTACACGAGATAGCGATGAAAGTAATATAGCCACGGCGCAGCGAAACACAACCCATCCATGATGTCGAGAATTCCACCGTGTCCGGGAATAATCGTACTACTGTCTTTGACGCCGCCGGAACGTTTAATGAGAGACTCACACAAATCACCCAACTGCGCCAGAAAATTTGCCGGTGCTACGAGCAACAGCACGTGACCGAAACTGAGCGTCGCGATTCGAGATTTAAGAACCGGCCATTTCTTAAGTTTGGTCATCCATCAATTAAAAGTTCATTCGGTGCAAAAAAACAAATTTTTTTCCAACGGATAAAGAATTTTACATCCGTTGGGTTTTTCTATCCGTTGGAGATATTTTTATCCTGTTTGGCTGCGCCCGTTGGGTTACGACTCGTCCGCGGATGTTTCTCGAAAAACGCGCGGGTTGGGAGTTTTTATTTCCGGGAAAATCATGGGCCGCAAGGTCTTTAGAAAAAAATGAATCGACTTCGACTTGGCGCGCAAATAAAAAAACTGCGGAATGCACTCGCCACCGAGACGTTGCTTGAGCCAATATGAGGTTTGTCCCAAGTCCAAGCGCTCGCAACCGCGCTGCATGGCCCGCACAATGATTCCATATAAAAGATTGCAATAGGTGTCGTGCTCATCACGTTTGGAGTAGTTGATTCCCGTGAGCAGAAAGGTCATGGTTTTGCCTTGCACGGTGAGGAACGCAACGTTCAGAATCTCCCTCCCTTGCATCATCGCGAGTAGCTCGAAGTCATTGCCCAAGTTTTTGTAGAAATTTTCAAAGAAGGCTTCATTGAGCCTCTCGAGCTTGGTTTTGGCGCGAGACATCACTTCGAGATATAAGTCGTAAAATTGTTTGGGCGTGCAAAGCTTCGGGCTGGCAAGGATCAGCATCGGTTTCTCAGAATTCACTCCGGCAGTCGCGTCCGTTTGTATGCGCGTTAAGGGAAAAAATTCGAGTGTATCGCGGCTCTCGTATGAATGACTGTTCAAACTTTGATCATTCCACAATCCGCAATCCGCGATCCGCAATCGATATATGAGCGGCTCTGCTTGGCCGAGCTTTTTCAAGCCATGTAATATTTGGCGGCGATACGAATGTCGCATTGCCGCCAAATACGACTGAAAATCCGGCCAGCGAATTTTCATGCTGACATACGGAATGCTCCAGGCGCGAAAAAATCTATATTCTGCCAGTCTCTCCACCATTGGCATTTCGCCTTCCAAAAATTCTTTCACGCACATAAACCGGATGTTTTCAGCACGGCCGATTTCAAGCATTTCCTGGACCAAGAGGTCGAAGATTTCCCCGCTTCGCGAGAAATCGGAAATGGCGAGACAGTGCTTGCCGATGGAAATGGGAAGCCCGCAAAAGAGAACTTTAATCTTCAAAAAGCCGGGAAAGAAGCGACGGCTGCTGCCAGCGAGCTTCTGCAAAATGCCGGCAACGAATAAGTCGAGAGATACGACGAAAGCCGAAAGCGCCGCGGTGCCGATAAGCTCGTCACGCTGATAAAAAAGCAAATACCAGAAACGGCTGTTTTCAACTCTGGCATCTTCGATGGATCGAATGAACCGGTGCGTGTGAAACAAATCTTGCCCGGCATTGACGGAATCCCACAGCGCCTCATCCACTTCGTGAATCGAGCGCAAACGAACGACGCGAAGCGGCACGGCACGAGGTGAGATTGAATCATCAAGATCAACGGGCTTCACGTCGGTAGAAACAGAGGTCATGAAAAATCACCAGGCAAGAGGGGGATCAAATAACGGCAGAAAAACCAAAAAAAATTTGGCTCACGGAAACGAACTCTCACGGAAGTAAAACTAAAAATTCCGTGAGCTGCTCCCTCAGGGCGCAGCCACTTCCGTGAGCATTTCATTTTTCCTATTTGGTTGCTGCTCGTCCGCGTTGGGCAGTCGCAAGGCTAATCACAATTTTGCAGTTTTTTTTCGTTGCCGTTCTCGTTTCGTTGCAAAGTCGAAGTGTGAGCTTTCCGAAACCCCTCAACGATTTCTTGCAGAAATGCCTCGTCCTGTGCCGCCGTTGCACAAAGCCGTAACCGCGCGCTACCCGGCGGAACCGCGGGTTTCACGACCGCCGAAGCAATGATGCCAAGCCCGAATAAATCCCGCGCCAGCCGGTATGCCATCTCGTCGGCGCCAACAATAATGGGTATAATGGGAGAATTTGAAGCGCCGGTGTCGTAACCAAGCTCGGTGAGATGGTTGCGGAGATAATCAGCATTGCGTCGGAGCCGCACCAATCGCTCCGGTTCATATTGCAACACGTTAAGCGCTTCACGCGCTGCCGCAATCGCAGCCGGACAGAGCGCGGCGGAAAACATGAATGGCGCAGCGCCGTGTTGGAGATAAATAATCAAATCCTGCGGGCCGGCAACGAATCCGCCATTCGATGGGATCGCTTTGGAGAGTGATCCCATCCAAATGTCCACGTCTGCGGGGTTCAATCCGAAATGTTCTGCCACTCCCCTTCCGGTGTCGCCAAGAACGCCAAACGAGTGCGCCTCGTCCACCATCAAAAAGGCGCCGTGCTTCTTTTTCAATTCAACAATATCCGGCAACGGGCAAATATCACCGTCCATCGAATAAACTCCCTCGACGACGATCAGCGTGCGGCGTCCAGACGGTTTGCTCGCCAGTTTTTGCTGCAATGAAGAAGGATCGTTGTGGTGGAAGCGTTGCATCGGCACGCGTGAGAGCCGGCAAGCCTCGACAATGCTGCGATGGGCCTTCGCATCAATAATCACGCGATCACAGACTCAAGGCGGTGGAGGGATGAGCGTGATGGCGGAGCGTCATAATTTTTCCATTTCAAACCAGGAACTTCCGGACCGATATTCTCCGCTATCGCTAAATCGCGCGGGCGGTGATGACGGTGCGCATTGATAAACTGGAACATGATCTTGATAGCGCCCAGCCAGAGACGCAGATATTTCGGCGACCACACCGGCGGCCTCGTTCGCAAAGTGAGCCGGTTGGCGCGGCGGATATCCAAAACCGTTCGCGCATACAAACGCAAGAGTGAGCGATAATATTCCTTCAACGGCATGCGGGTGGGCAGAACGCAATGCGACAAATCCCACAAGCCATGCGCCTCGCGGCTGACACTAATTTTATCTTCGTAGTCTTTCCAAATGTCGGTGCCCGGCATCGGCGTCAGCGGCGAAATGTTGACGTAATAAAGCCCGGTTGTTTCGATGAAAGACCACAACCGCTCCCAATCCGCCGGCAAATAATCCGGCTGTGGAATGAGCGAGCCATACGTATCCACACCATGCCGGCGGAGAACCTCGATGGCGCGGCGATTATAATCCACCGTGCATTCCTTATTCATCGCCTCCAGCTCGGAGTCGGTCGCGGCTTCAAGCCCGATGAACACGGCGCTCAGGCCAAGCTCGGCCCATTCTCTAATGATCTCTTCGTGGGTGGCAATGAAATCGGCGCGCGCGTAGACGAGATAATTTTTGCGAATGCCACGCGCGCGGATGAGTTGCGCGAGCTTCGTCAATCGCCCCGGATTGATCAGAAAAATGTCGTCCACAATATAAACATCATTGGCCTCGATTTGCCCCAGCTCTTCGACAATCGACTCCGGCGAGCGCGAGTAGGGCATGCCGTCGGTGATTTTCCAGGTATAACAAAAATTGCACTTGTACCAACAGCCCCAGGTGGTTTTCATCGTCGCCACCGGCTGATGAAAAAGATAATAATATTGATTTTGCAAATGCGCGACCAAATCGCGCCGAGGAAAAGGCAGGTCATCCGGCTTGGGCATGTAATGGCGTTCAGCGGTGCGATGGACTTGATGAGGCCCACACGGCAGCGCGAGTCCCGGAATATGCTCGAACGAGCTGCCGGTCTGAATCGCCTCCATAATTTCGGGCATGATGGTGGTGCCGTCACCGAGCACGATGCAATCAATCGCCGTGTCCGCAAAATCTTCAGGAACGCGCGCGGCCTGGACGCCACCAACGACGGAGATGCATCGAGAGTTCCAACGTTTGACGGCGCGACAAAGTTTTTTCACTTCATTAACGCCGGAGATGTAGCAACTGGTGCCGACAACCTCGGGCTTGAAGCGCCGCAGGCGTTCTTCCAAGCCGTGTTCGATGATCAGGTCGAGAATCTCAATCTCGTGGCCCTCCAGGCCGGCGGCCACATATTCCAGTTCCAATGGTTCGCAGACCATAACGTGTTTCAAGCCGATAGTGTGATGTGGAACCGGCGGGCGAATCAACAAGACACGCATAGCACCTCGGCGAATTGGCTGGCCGGCACGTCAGCATCGTGACGGTTCAGAGCACAAACATTCAGGCTACTACAGAAATTTGAGCGAGCACAGATCTTTGACTGGGCGAGAAATCACATTAACACAAAATACCCGATCGCAGCGATTATTATGCTCATACAGCAGCAGGATCAACAGCCACAATCCCTTCACTACTATAGCGTCTGAAGTCAGAAGTATTGAAGGTAAGGATGTGAGTAACCCCATTTACTTTCATGGCCGCGACGAGACGCGCGTCATGAACCTGGACGCCTGATACCCCGAATGCAACGACAAGTCGACGCCATTCAGAGAAAATTGTAGGCGCATCAGGCACTAATGGAAAGATGCGCTCAATAAGGCGTAGCAGCCGATCAGCATCAGCAGGTGTCAAGCCCAACCCGTTTTTTGCAACAGGCCGTGTTGCGACGTTCCAAAACTCAACACAATTCTGCGATGCAATTTGCATCTGGTGCCCGCTGTGTCGTAATTTCCGCATGGCCGCACGCACGACAGGGTGTAGCGGGTGGGTACGATCCGCAAATCGTAGCAGGACATTTGTATCGACTAAGTATATCACTGTTACGGATGGTCCTCATAAATGCCCGCACGACTTACTGCGTAATCCGACAACGCAGGTGTGTTCGATTTTAGGCTAGCGGCAAACTCGTCGGCCAACAAATCCGCGACGGCCTCAAACTCGTCTTCGTTCATCTGATTAGGTGTCTGCTGTAACAAGGCCTCTACTGTCGGCGCAAAAGCATCCGCCAACAATTGGCGCATGCTCTTAGCATCGCGGTGAGCAAGCTTCGCCTGTAATCTTGCCTGCACTTCGGGCGGCAATTCAAGCGTAATGGTCATAGCTTTTTCCTCAACGTATAGAACTCTTTACCTTTACTAATTCATCATTAAAGAGCCGGTTCTCACGCCGAACAATGTTTCTTAACAATGTCTAACTTAAAATATAGCAAAAATTTCAAATGCCGCAACCGTTGTTTTCAATTAGCTCCTAACTTCGTGGAATGCCCCTTCACACGGACAGGCTTAAAATTAATCACACAATCCCCGGACAAATCCGGTGGTGAATATGTTTGCGATAATGGAGATTGACGCCCCACACCACGGCGCGCATATACGGGCCTAACGCGGCGCGGTTGGGAAAAGCGCGGTGCAAGATGGCACGCCAGCTAAACAGCTTTTCGTAGAGCTTCCAATAACCGGCTTGCAACTCTTCCGGACGGAAGTGCAGCGGCCGATAAACCACCTGGCCGCCGCTGTAGCGTCCAAAGTCTTCGGAAACGATCCGGCCTGCATTTTTCAAATTGTCAAAAAGTGGCGTTCCGGGAACGGGCGTGATGATGTGAACCCGCGGCACGGGAATGCCGTTGTTCATGATGAAATCAAAAACCTGTTCAAACACCGAGGCGTCGTCATGATCCAGGCCGATGATCATCTCCGTTGAAACTTCGATGCCGTGCTGACGCAACGCTTTGATGGCGCTGCGGTAACGCTCCGGCTGATTCCATTCCTTGTCAACCGCTTTCAAATTTTCGCGGTTCGTCGATTCGATGCCGAAAGACAACAGCCGGCAACCGCTGCGATGCGCGAGTTTCATCATCTCGGGCCGTTCGGAAATATGAAGGCTGCACTGGCTCATCCACAGGATTTTCTCCGGAATCAGCGCTTCCCACAGCTCGGCGCAGTAGTTGAAATCCACGCCGATGTTGTCGTCGATGAACGCGATGTAGCGCGTGCCGTGCCGTTTGGCGGCGCGCACGTCACGTACGATCTGATCGATTGGCCGCTTTCGGTAGCCGCCTTCAAAAAAGGAGGTGATCGAACAATAATTGCAGGTGAAGGGACAGCCGCGCGTCGCCTGCACCGGCCGCCAAAAGCCGAGCTTGGATTTGTTCATGAGATCGTAACGCGGCACCGGCAACTGATCAATCGGCGGGCGGCGCGTCATGCGATAGATCGATTGCAGCCGGCCAGCTTCGAAGTCTCCAATCACCTGCGGCCACAACTCTTCGGCCTCGCCGATGACGAGAGCATCCGCGTGCTGAAGTGTCCACTCCGGTTTGCCGAGACTCGCGGCGATGCCGCCAATCACGACTTTGACGCCGCGCGCGCGAAACTGATCGGCAATCTGCCAAGCCCGCACGATACCCGAACCCATGCCGGTGAGGCCGACGAGATCCCAGTGCTCGTCAAAAGGAATGTCTTCAACCGTCTCGGAAACCAGCCGCAATTGCACGTGCGCCGGCGTGACCGCCGCCAGCATCGGCAACGTCAAACCTGGCAGGTGCAAACGCCGTTGCTTGATCGGATTGCCGCGGTAATCCAACGCGGTCGGGCCAATGAGGAGAACTTTCATATCGAAGCTGCGTCGAATTTGTGTGTTTGATGGTACAAAAAAGCAGAAGCATTGTCAAGAAAATTTTTATTTGCTCCGGCGCGTTTTAGTCCGTATATTGGGGTATAAAACGGGTGCAAACAATGAGTGCGGACTTGTACGTCAAGCTTAGAGCTGATCAATGAGCGCGGAAACCCATTCCCAACTCGCAAATTTCATCTGGAGCATCTGCAATCTGCTGCGCGGGCCGTACAAGCGCAACGAATACCGTAAAGTCATTTTGCCGCTCACCGTGCTGCGCCGCTTTGATTGTCTGCTCGCACTGACCAAGGAGAAAGTGCTCAAAGACTATCCGGCAATCAAGAGCAAGCCTGAGACCGTGGTGCGCAGCCTGCTCGAAAGAATTACCAAACGGCCGTTTTATAATCTTTCAAAATTGGATTTCGCCAAGCTGCTCAACGATCCCAACCAGCTCGCGCCGAATCTGAATAAATACATCACCAGCTTTTCTCCGAACGTGCGCGATATTATGGATCGTTTCGCCTTCGATCAACAGATTGCGCGCATGGCGGAGAAGAACCTGCTCTTCGAAGTCATCAAGGCCTTTGGCAAAATCGATCTGTCGCCTGAGCGCGTAGATAACGTGCAGATGGGCTACGTCTTCGAAGAGCTAATCCGCATCGGCGCGGAGCAATCCAACGAGGAAGCGGGCGAGCATTTCACGCCGCGCGAGGTGATCAAGCTGATGGTCAACCTGCTGCTCTCGCCGGAAAAAGATTTGCGCCGCAGCCACGTGGTGAAAACCATTTACGATCCGGCTTGCGGCACTGGCGGCATGCTCTCGGTGGCTGAAAAATACATCCGCGATCTCAACGCCGAGGCCAACCCGCATCTTTTTGGCCAGGATTGGAACGACGAGGCGTGGGCAGTGTGCAAGTCCGACATGCTCATCAAGGGCGAGGACGCCGACAATATTCGTCTCGGCGACAGCTTCATGCAGGACAGTTTCGAGCGTGACAAGGAAGGCAAGAAGATCACTTTCGACTACATGCTCGCCAATCCGCCGTTCGGGGTGGAATGGAAACAGCAGGCCGGCTTCATTGAGAAGGAGCACAACACGCTCGGTTATCAAGGCCGATTTGGCGCCGGCCTGCCGCGCATCAACGACGGCTCGCTGCTCTTTCTCCAACACATGCTTTCGAAAATGATTCCGGCCAATCCCGCAAAAAACGCGGGCTCTATCGAGAAGGGCGGCAGTCGCATCGGTATTGTGTTCAACGGCTCGCCGCTTTTCACCGGCGACGCGGGCAGTGGCGAGAGCAACATCCGTCAATGGATTATCGAATACGATTGGCTCGAAGCCGTGGTCGCATTGCCCGATCAGCTTTTTTATAACACCGGCATTTCGACTTACATTTGGATTCTCACCAATCGCAAAGAAGCGGAGCGCAAGGGCAAGATTCAGCTTATCGACGCCCGGCAGTTTTATGTGAAGATGCGCAAGAGCCTCGGCAACAAGCGCAACAAAATCGGCGACAAGGATGAGGGCGAGCCGGATCAGATTGGCGAGATCACCAAAATTCATGGTAATTTCCGCGATGGTGAGATGCGCACGTTTCCCGCAAAAAATGCGGGATCTACCGATTCCATTGATGGCCAACAAAAGAATCTTGTGGTCAGCAAAATTTTTGATAACGCCGATTTCGGTTTTCACAAGATCACAGTCGAGCGGCCGCTGCGGCTGAATTTTCACGCTAGCGCCGAGCGCATTGCACGAATAGAAGAGGAGAGCGGCTTCAAAAATCTCGCTACCAGCAACAAAAAAAATGAGAAAGTGCGGTTGCAGGAAATTGAAGAAGGGAAAAAACGGCAAGAGGAAATTCGCACTTTGCTGCGCACGCTCGGCGAAGCCGGCAGCCAGCAGATTTATAAAGACCGGAAAGATTTTCTAACCGATCTGCGAAAACTCGACCACGAACGCAATGTTCGACTGAGCGCGCCGGAACTCAAAGCCGTGCTGAACGCGCTCGGCGAGCGCGACGAAACCGCGGAAATCTGCCGCGACAAAGACGGCAACCCGGAGCCGGACACCGAGTTGCGTGACACCGAGACCGTGCTGTTGAAGGAAAGTATCGAAGAATATTTCAAACGCGAGGTGCTGCCGCACGTGCCGGACGCGTGGATCGATCACAGCAAAACCAAAGTGGGCTACGAGATTCCGCTCAATCGCCATTTCTACCGCTACGAGCCGCCGCGGCCGCTCGAAGAAATTGAAGCGGATATCAAGACGCTCGAAAGCGAAATTATCGCGCTGCTGAAGGAGGTGACGGCATGAAGGAACCACACAAAACCTTGAGCACGCGAAGAAAACCAAAGGCTCAAAAGTCTGTAAGCAAATCGTCGCTCAGTGTTCTGGCCGGTTATGCCGACCTGCTGACTGAAGTCAAATCCCGCATTTACGCCGCCCAGGCCCGCGCCGTGTTGTCGGCCAACAGTGAAATGATCGCACTGTATTGGGACGTCGGGCGCATCATTGAAGAACGTCAGAAGCGTGAAGGGTGGGGCGCGGCGGTGATTCCCCGCTTGGCGCGGGATATCCGCAATGAATTTTCAGAAGTGAAGGGCTTTTCAGAGCGCAACATCGGCCGCATGATCGCCTTCTACCGAGCATATCCCAATCTTTCAGTAATTTTGCCACAAGCCGTGGCAAAATTGCCGTTGGAAGAAAAAAGCTTAAAGGCCCAATCCAAGACACCCGAAACTTTGCCACAGCCTGCGGCAAAAAGTGAAATCAACCGTGCTATGTTGGTTTTGCAGCAGCTTGTCGGTCAATTGCCTTGGGGGCATCATATCCTACTCATTGAAAAGGTCAAAGACCTTTCCACCCGACTTTGGTATATGCAACTGGCTCTGACCCAGGGCTGGAGCAGAAATATTCTCACCCTACAGATTCAAAGCCGTGCCCACGAGCGAAAGGGACAAGCGATTACGAATTTTCAGATGAACCTCCCCGCGCCACAATCCGAGCTTGCCCGACAAGCTTTGAAAGATCCCTATATTTTCGACTTCCTCACACTTGAAGAGCCATTTCACGAGCGGGAGATGGAAACCAGCTTGATCCGGCATCTGGAAAAGTTTTTGTTGGAATTGGGCCAGGGCTTTGCATTCGTGGGGCGCCAAGTCCACCTTGACGTGGGCGAGAATGATTTTTATATCGATTTGCTTTTCTATCATCTCAAACTGCGCTGCTTTTTTGTGATCGATCTCAAGAAAGGCGCCTTCAAGCCCGAATACGCGGGCAAAATGAATTTCTACTGCAGTGTGGTGGATGATCGTCTCCGACATGCGACCGACCATCCGACGATCGGCTTGATTCTCTGCCAGGACAAGAACAGAATCGTTGCCGAGTATGCCCTGCGCGACGTGAAAAAGCCCATTGGGGTTTCAGAGTACGAACTGACCCGCGCGCTGCCGGATTCGTTGAGATCCGCCTTGCCGACCATTGAAGAAATCGAACGCGAATTGAGCAATGCGGGGAGCAGCGCATGAAATATCCGGCCTATCCGAAATACAAACCCAGCGGCGTCGAATGGCTCGGCGAGGTGCCGGAGCATTGGGAGTTCAAGAGACTTAAAACGGCTGCAACCTACTGGGTCAGTAATGTGGACAAAGTTGCCTCAGAAGATGAGCTTCCTGTTCGACTCTGTAATTACACGGACGTTTATAATAATGATCATATCCATCCGAATATGGATTTAATGCAAACTACGGCCACGGCCGGCGAGATTCGCCGCTTTGGTCTGCATGTGAACGATGTTGTGATCACTAAGGATTCTGAAGAATGGAATGATATTGCTGTTCCGGCACTCGTAATTGAATCCGCTCCTGACCTCGTTTGCGGATACCATCTCGCCATTATTCGATCGAATCAGGATGCTCTGCATGGTCGTTTTCTGTTTCGATCATTTCAATCTTGCGCTGTAAATCAACAGTTCCAGACCGCCGCCACAGGGGTTACACGTTACGGCCTTCCAAAGAGTTCGATTGGAGAGGCATTGATCTTGTTGCCCCCTCTTTCCGAACAACCCGCCATCGCCGACTTTCTCGATAGAGAGACGACGAAGCTGGACACACTGGTGGCGAAGAAGCGGGAGTTGATCGAGAAGCTGAAAGAAAAGCGCACCGCGCTCATTTCGCGCACGGTCACTCGCGGCCTGCCACCCGAAGTTGCCCGCGCCGCTGGCCTCGATCCGAACCCAAAGCTCAAACCCTCCGGCATCGAATGGCTCGGCGAGGTGCCGGAGCATTGGGAGGTGAAACAACTCAAGTGGGCAATCATGTTCCAGCGCGGTCATGATCTGCCAAACGAAGATCGTCAAGAAGGTAATGTTCCGCTAGTGACATCGGCGGGCGTTTCAGCAACGCATACCAAAGCTGCTGCAAAAGGACCGGGAATCATTACTGGCAGATACGGCACTATCGGCCAATTTTATTTGGTGAAGGAAGATTTCTGGCCACTTAACACGACGCTTTATAGCATTGATCTGAGAGCAAACGAGCCGCGATTCCTACAATATATGCTGACGCATCTATCTCCTTTGTTCTTGCTTAATGCAGTGAAATCGGCAGTTCCGGGCGTGGACAGGAATGATATTCACCCGACAAAAACCGTAGTTCCACCTGTGCCCGAACAACGCGCCATCGCCGACTACCTCGACCGTGAGGCCGCGAAGATCGATCAAATGGCGGCAAAGGTGGAAGAAGCCCTCGCCCGCTTGCAGGAATATCGCACCGCGCTCATCACCGCCGCGGTCACGGGGAAGATTGATATGAGAGGGGCATCAAGTGAAGTCGGACTTGCGCATTGAGACCTCAGAAAGAAGAAAAACCTTTTGCGCAAGTCCGACTTCGCCTGCTGATTTGTAAACGCCGGAGGCGTGAAATGTTTATAGACTCGTGCCAACCTCAAACTCGAAATCCCGATAGGGGTGGCATGTCGCCAAGCGCTTTCACATGTCACCCTTACAGGGTTTAGAAAATGATCGTGCACCCAATCTATAAACATGATTCACAGCGATTTTCAGCTCCGGTAGGAGCGAAATGTTTATAGATCATCACCTCTCCAATGATGAAAACGCCGTAGGCGTGACATGTCACCATTGCAAAATATAGCTAAAACAGCGGCGAGGCGGAACGTTTCACATGTCGCTCCTACGGAGCTCAATCTTTAACCCAATCCAAGGCTATAAACATTTCACGCCTCTGGCGTTGATGATTTGAAATCTGCCATCATCTTATTTGACGGTTATTTGATTCGACATCGAATTTTTATGAGCGAAGCCGGGCCGGCACAACAAAGCGCCTTGTTTTATCAATGATTTACGTTATTGCTTTGCCAGCAATCTTATTTGATGGTTATTTGATAGATATGGTGTAAATCAAGGGAATTTTGCCCATGCCACAAACCACCGAAAAAGCCTTCGAAACTTACGTCGAAACCATTTTGCTGAACCAAGCCGGATGGCAGTCCGGCACGACGACGGAATGGGACGTGGAAGCCGCACTCTTTCCGGCGCGCATCTTCGCGTTTCTACAAGAAACGCAGCCCAAAGTGCGGCATGGCTTTAAGTTTTATGGCAAAACTTTTCGCCTCGCCTATTTCAAACCCGCGCACGGTTTGAACTATGACGTGCTGGCTCTGTTCAATAAGAACCAACTCACGGTGACGCGACAGGCGCCGTGCCATCCCGGCAAACACGACACGGTGGACATGGTGTTTGCGGTGAATGGCGTGCCGGTGGCGACCTGCGAGCTGAAGAATCCCGGCACCGGGCAGAATTGGCGTCATGCCGTGAAGCAGTATCAAAACGATCGCGACCCGGCGGCGCCGTTGTTCCAATTTAAAAAACGCGCGCTGGTGCATTTTGCGGTTGATCCGGACGAAGTGCATACGACCACGCATCTGCGCAAAGAGGCGACACATTTTCTGCCGTTCAATCGCGGCAGCCATCCGGGTGAGATTCAATGCGGCGCGGGCAATCCGCAGCATCCCTTCCCGCAAAAAGCGCGGGATCTACCGACCGGCTACCGCACCGGTTATTTTTGGGAAGAGGCGCTGAAGTTCGACAGCTTCCTCGACATTCTCGGCCATTTTATGTTCATCGAAAAGAAAGATGAAAAAGTGGATGACGGTCGCGGCGGCCAAAGGAGAATCACCAAAGAAACTTTGGTCTTTCCGCGCTATCACCAACTTGATGCCGTGCGCAAAATAGTCGCGGCTGCCCGGCAGGAAGGCGCGGGCCACAATTATCTGATTCAACATTCTGCCGGTAGCGGCAAGACCAACAGCATCTCGTGGCTCTCGCATCACCTGGCCAGCCTGCACACCGAGCATGATGAAAAAGTTTTTGATTGCGTCATCGTCATCACGGATCGGCGCGTGCTCGATCAACAACTGCAAGACGCGATTTACCAAATCGAACACGCGCAAGGTGTGGTGAAGGCGATTGACGAAGATTCCAAACAACTGGCGGCAGCGCTAATCGACGGCACGAAGATCGTGGTCACCACGTTGCAGAAATTTCCCTTTGTGCTGCGCGGGCTGCTTTATGCCGCCGGAGCGGAGAGTCAAGAGAAAGCGACTGACGAGGAGAAGCAAAAAGCGAAAGAATGGGAAGCCGCCATCGCCGCAAGGAAATACGCGGTGATTGTAGACGAGGCCCATTCCAGCCAAACCGGTGAAACGGCGCGCGAGCTAAAGGGCATTCTTGGCACCGCCGTCACTGAGTCTGATGAAGGTGAAGCGGATTATCAAGACGTGATGGCTCAAGTGATACAATCGCGCGGCCAGCAGCCCAATCTGAGTTTTTTTGCTTTCACGGCCACGCCGAAAGGCAAGACCATTGAGTTGTTTGGGAGAACCGGAACCAGCGGCAAACCCCGCCCTTCCTTTGTACCTTTAGATGAAGAGCGGGGCAAGCCCGAAGCTTTTCACATTTACAGCATGCGGCAGGCGATTGAGGAAAAGTTCATTCTCGACGTGTTGACGAATTATACAACTTACGCAACCTACTACAAGCTACTCAAAGCCGCGGAAGATGACCCCCAGTTGCCGATGAAGAAAGCGACACGCGCTTTAGCCAAGTTCATGAGCTTGCATCCGTACAATATCGAGCAAAAGACTGAGGTGATGGTGGAGCACTTCCGGCGCAGTGTGCGGCGCCGTCTCGGCGGCCGTGCCAAAGCTATGGTGGTCACCTCGTCGCGCCTGCATGCGGTGCGCTACAAACTCGCTTTCGATCGTTATATTGCGGAAAACGGCTACACGGATATCCGTACACTCGTGGCTTTTAGCGGAAAAGTCACAGACCCGGATACCGGCATCGATTACACCGAGCCGGGAATGAACCCGGATATCGTTTCGGGCAAACCCATCAGCGAGTCGCAGCTTCCCGAACGTTTCGAATCTCCCGATTATCAAGTCTTGCTGGTGGCTAACAAGTACCAAACCGGCTTCGACCAGCCGCTGCTGCACACGATGTACGTGGACAAGCGCCTCGACGGCGTGCAGGCAGTGCAAACATTGTCGCGCTTGAATCGCATGATTCCCGGCAAAGACGCGCCGTTCGTGCTCGATTTTGTCAACGAGGCCGAAGACATCTACCGCGCCTTCAAGCCGTATTACGACACTACCAGTTTGCAAGAGGCCTCAGATCCGTCAAAGCTGGAAACGCTCAAGCACGAATTGAATCAAGAGCAGGTTTACCACTGGAGCGAGATGGAAGCTTTCGCGGAGATTTTCTACAAGCCGGTGGAGCGGCAGAGCGCGGCTGATCACGCTCACATGCAACGCCATCTCCAACCCGCGGTGGATCGTTTCAAAGCCATCGCAGATGAAGAAAAGCGCAGAGAATTTCGCGAAAAATTAAATTCCTACGTGAAGCTGTACGCCTTCCTGAGCCAGATCATTCCTTATGCCGATGCGGATTTAGAAAAGCTTTACAGTTTTGGCCGCCTTTTGCTGCCCCATTTACCTCTTGATCGCGATTCCGGCATTGTCCAAATCGGCAACGAAGTCGATTTGCAATATTACCGTATCGAACGCCTCTTTTCCGGCGCCATCAAAATTTCTGAAGGCGAGGCGCAATACGTCAAAAGCCCAACCGATGTCGGCACCGGCAAGGCCAAAGATGAGAAAGTGCCGTTGTCCGAAATTATTGCCGTGTTGAATGAGCGTTTCGGCACGCAATTCGACGAGGAAGACCGGCTCTTTTTCCAACAGATCAAAGAGAAGGCCAACAAGAACCACCAGGTCATTCAGACGGCGCTCGCCAATCCGTTCGAAAAATTCGAGCTGGGTATTCGGAAACTGATCGAAGATTTCATGATCGAGCGGATGGCAGACAACGACAAGATCGTCACGCGCTATATGTCTGACCAAGAGTTTCAAGGCTCTGCGCTCACGATTCTGGCGAGAGCGATCTTCGAGACGATTCGAGGAAATTCGCCGGCATTGCAGGCCTCGTCCGCAAGTGAATCATGATCTGGAAAGGTGCCGGTATCTTTGAGGTGAGCGCAGCGCTGATGCTAAAAAGATTCTTACAGAATGACATGTTACTGGTGTTTAATGACTACAGCAGCCTTTTACGAGCCGGAAAAAAGTAAGCGCAAGAGCAGGGAAACACATGAGGGCGAAATCATCCTTTTGGGGAACTGATGCAGGATACAGTTATCCGGAAAATCCGGCATACTTAAGAAACTGGAAAGACCCTGATTTTACCAAGGAGAGCTGGCCGAGGATTTAGTTGTCAAGGATTTCTTGACAACTGCGAGCGATGGGAAAAACTACCAAACGCGATACCTGGATCGCGCGGCAACCGTCAAGGAATTTTTGACAGTTCAACAGGAGGGTAAACGGCAAGCTTCACGAAATACGGCAACTATTCGAAAAATTCGAATAGTTCAAACTGAGGGCGAGCGCTTGGTCTCGTGGGAGGTGGATTTCTACTGAAAGCGCTTTTGAGAAAGCGACCAAAAGCCTGAAAAGACCCGAACCCGACGCGCCTGGATACGGCACGAATTCGGAGTAAAACGTAAATGTTTAAAACGCAACGGCCGGAAGATTTCGCTCCGGCCTTTTGTTTTTCATATTGCTATGAAAATAACTGCGCAACGTCTCACAGAAATTCTTTGTCAACCTGCCGTTATCATCTTTCTCGTTTCCGCGCTCGCCAAAGCCATTTTCGGCCTCGCGGTGGTCACAGATTCGGAGCGAATTATCTCCGATCCGGACGCCATCGGCTATTTTCGGCTCGCCGAAAATCTGCGGCATCACGGCGTTTTCTCGCGCAGCGAGCAGCCGCCGTTCGCGCCGGATAGCGTGCTCACACCGGTTTATCCGTTCTTTGTGGCCGTGCTGTTGGCGCTGGCCGGCGGCAAGCTTTGGATCGTTCCGGTGGCGCAAGGGATCATTAATTCGTTGTCGGCGGTACTCGTGTTCAAAGCCGGGGGAAAATTGTTCGGCACACGCGCCGGTTTTATCGCCGGACTCTGTTTCGCCCTCGATCCTTCGGCGCTCGTGCGCACGTTCAGCTTGTTGACGGAATCTCTGTTCACTTTTCTCTTTCTGGCCGCCAATTTTTTTCTGATTCAATTTGCAAGCAAACCTTCTGCAAAATCTTTGATCACCTCAGCAGCGCTACTGGGCGTAGCGGCGCTGTGCCGGCCGGTAGCGCTGTATTTTTTTGTGCCGGCGGCTGCGATTCTATTCTTCGCCAATTCCGGCCCGCTCAAAACTCGCGCGAGAAATGCTGCCATTTACGTCGCCGTTTTTGTGCTCATTTTGAGTCCGTGGCTCATGCGCAACAAGTTGATCTTTGGCGCGGCGCAGTTGACTTCCATTCAAGGGATCAATCTGCTGCTCATTAACGCGGCCTTTCTCGAAGCGGCGCAAGAGAATATCGACTACGCCACCGCCGAGCAACGACTGGAGGCCGAGGCCGACAGCTTGATGACGGCGCGAGGCTTTGTTGCGAAAAAAATAAAGCTGCAATATAAAGGGAACCAATATGGCTATCAACTGAATGATCCGCACGCCTCACAAGTTTATCAAGAATTGGCCGCCCAAAAAATACTGGCTTCTCCCCTGCTCTATGCGCGCGTGCATTTGATGGGAATCATCCCAAGCTTTCTCGATACGAGCGTGCGCGATTTTTATCATTTCGCCGGCAAGGACAGGCCGATGCTCGGACTGCGCGCGCTTGTCGTAACGGGCGGGTTGGGTTCAGCTCTCAAAAAATTTTGGTCGCATGTCGAACCGAGCTATCTGGTGCTGTATCTTCTCAATCTCGGTTGGCTGATCGTTCATTACGTCTTGGCCTTCATTTCCATCATTCGGTTAGCTAAAGAGAAATCCTACACCTCGCTCGTTTTGCTGGTGTTGCCTTTGTTCTATGTGCTTTTCATGACCGCGCCCGCCGGCTCCGAGCGTTTCCGTTTTCCTGCCATGCCGTATTTTTATATGCTCTCGGCGTCAACCATCTCACGGCTTTCGCGGCGAGACTCGAAATAGCAGCGGTCACGGCAGGGCAGGACAATTCGTTGGGACAGGTGACGCTGCAGTAACAGCCTCCCTCACCCCGACCCTCTCCCGCTGGGAGGTGAGCATGTCCCATAAATATTTCACTGGACACAGAGAGAAAAATTTAGTATATTACCGGTGTGAGGATCGCTGGTCAAAATTTCACGCCGGAAGTCATCGGGAAGATTCAGACCATGATCGAT
>Ga0247727_10006869_pt1 | contig 22088 bp, 25 predicted proteins | sample WisWelCaveWW1625_FD_202498 | JGI IMG/M metagenome (GOLD analysis project Ga0247727, IMG submission 202498) | Biofilm microbial communities from Wishing Well Cave, Virginia, United States - WW16-25 | ecosystem: Environmental > Aquatic > Deep subsurface > Groundwater > Cave microbial mat | place...
AAAAAGGAATTATAACCTCTCATTATAATTAAAGGATGCCTGACCGCTTAAAAAAATACAACTCTCTTTAAATGCAGTAAGTTACGCTTGCCTTTGCCATCCTCTCCTATTCTTTCAAGAAAAATAAGCTTTCATATCCGAATGTAAAAAATCACCCCCGGCGGGAGGCCCTGCGGCTGCTGCGAACCCCCACGCTCTTGCTTGTAACGCTGAGTTCGATAGGAAAGATGGTGTCCCCGGGGTGATTCGAACACCCGGCCCACAGATTAGAAATCTGTTGCTCTATCCAACTGAGCTACGGGGACAATCCAATATCATCGGGGTGGCTGGATTTGAACCAGCGACTTCTTGGTCCCAAACCAAGCGCTCTAGCCAAGCTGAGCTACACCCCGTAAAGCATCCAAATGTAAAAGCTCATTTTAACAATCGCCTAGATGGGAGTCAATGAAAGGACGGACAAAACCGCTACTTCGATTTCTTCGAAAGGGCCTTTTCAGCAGCCTGGACGATGTGCTTGGAGGTAAGACCATACTTCTCGAAAAGCTCTTCGGCGCCGCCGGATTCGGCGTAGGTGTCATGGAGCCCGACAAACTCGACAGGAACGGGGTAATTCTCGGACAAACACTGAGAAACCGTGCTCCCAAGACCGCCCCAAATCAAATGTTCTTCCGCTACCACAAAGGCTCTGGTCTTGCGGGCCTCCGCCAGTAAAAGTTCCCGGTCCAACGGTTTCAGCGTATGAATGTCGATCACCGACGCGTCAATCCCCTTGGCCTTTAATGCCTCCGCCGCCTCCAAGGCCTCAAACACCAAAAGACCGCAGGCGACGAGCGTCACGTCTTTTCCCTCGCGAAGCCTGATACCCTTCCCTAATTCAAAATGGGTCTTTTCATTATAAAGAACCGGCGCTTTGGAGCGCCCCGTGCGTACATAGACCGGGCCATGATGAAACGCGGCCTTCTTTATAAGAGCCTTTGTGGAAAACTCATCCGCCGGCACGATCACCATAAAATGCGCGAGCGTCCCCGCGAGGGCAAAGTCCTCGACCGACTGCTGGGAGGCCCCGTCCTCACCGACGCTGATGCCGCCATGGGACGTCACGACCTTTACATTGAGCTCTGAAAAAGCGACGCCCATGCGCAGCTGTTCATACCCCTTGCACATCAGAAAACACGCGAAGGAACTTATAAAAGGAATCTTGCCGCAGGCCGCCAGGCCCGTCGCGATGCCCACCAGGTTCGCCTCCTGGATGCCGATATCAATAAAACGGTCGGGATAGGCCTTCCCAAAAGCGTCCGTGCGCGTCGATTTGGAAAGGTCCGCGTCCAAAACCACAATGTCGGGGCTTTCTTTTCCCAGCTCCACCAGCGCCTTGCCGTATGCGTCGCGCGTGGCGGCCCCCAGCTTTCGCTCGATCATTTAATCATCCCCAAAACTCTTTTAATCTCGGCCTCGTCCTCGCCGAGCTCTCTCAAAGCCTTTTCAGTCTCGTCTTTCGTATTCGCCACGCCGTGAAAATGATTGTTGTTCTCCATGAAGGACACACCCTTGCCCTTGATCGTATGGGCCACGATGATGGCTGGAGTGCCATTTTTCGCGGCGGACTTGGCCCACGCGATCGCGTCATAAATTTCCCTGTGGCTGTGGCCGTCGATTTCTTTCACTTCCCAGCCGAAGGCCTTCCACTTGTCCACCACGGGCTCCATGTCGAGAATGTCCTTTGTGGCGCCGCTCAATTGGTACTTATTGTAGTCGAGGATCGCGATCAGGTTTGGCAGTTTTTGGAAAGAAGCGAACGCCGCGCCCTCCCAAATCTGGCCTTCGTTCAGTTCGCCGTCGCTCAAAATGACGTAAGTCGTGTAGTCTTTTTTGTCGAGCTTGGCCGCCAGGGCGCAGCCGATACCGATGGAGAGCCCCTGCCCCAGCGAGCCCGTGGACGCCTCGATGCCGGCCAGACGCCGCATGTCGGGATGCCCCTGCAGAGGACTGCCGAGCTTCCTCAAAGTCAGGAGAAGGTTCCTGTCGAAGTAACCCGCCTCCGCCAGCGCGCTGTAGAGCGCTGGGCAGCCGTGCCCTTTTGAAAAAATCACACGGTCGCGATCAGCCCATTTGGGATTTTTGGGATCATGCTTCAGGAAATGGAAATAAAGGAGCGTCAGTATGTCCGTGGCGGACAAAGAGCCTCCCGGATGGCCCGAGCCCGCGACGCCCAGCATTTTGATGATGTCGCGGCGTATCTTTAAGGCAATCTTCTGAAAATTATCCCAATCGATCTTCTTATTTAAATTGTCTACTGCGCCGGATGGACTTGTCATAAGAATTTAAAAGTGTATCACATCCCCATTCGAAACCGGAGAAAATTCTGAAGGCTGTCGCACATCAGGTAGGGGTTGGTCTTCTTTTGTTCACCCATCGTGGCGGTAGGTTTTTCCGCGTAATTGTGCCCGGGGCAGAGAACCGTCGAATCGTCAAATTTCATAAGTCGTTGTGTCAGAGTATGATACATCTCTGTCGCGTCGCCGCCAGGCAGGTCACAGCGCCCGCAGGCATTAATAAATAATGTGTCCCCTGAAATCAGGTGATTTCTTACATGAAAGCACTGCGAGCCCGGCGTATGCCCCGGCGTGTGGATAAGCTCGACCTCCACATCACCCACCTTTACCTTTTCGCCGTTGTCCACCGCCTTGATATGCGTTGAGCTGTATTCCATAAAAGGAATGTCTTTTTTATTCACGTAAATGGGACAGCTCACCGACTCGAGGAGCTCCTCAATGCCGTTGGTATGGTCAAAATGAAAATGACTCACCAGGGCGCCTTTTATTTTCAGGTCTTCCTCCTGGGCAATCCTTAAAATCGTGTCGACCTGCCAGGCGGGATCCACGACCATCACCTCGCGCGTCGCCTTATCCCCCACGAAGTAGACGAAATTCTCCATGGGTCCGATCTCGACCTGCTTCAAATACAAACCCGTCTCGGTCTTTGTCATACCGGCTTTTCCAGTTTCACAAGCTCGATCTTAAGGGTCTTGGCAATATCAAAAATTCTTTTATCACGGTAAAATTCGCCGAAGCAGATTCTTTTTATGCCGGAGTTGGCGATGAGCTTAAAGCAGATCCAGCAGGGGCTCGCCGTGGTATAGATCGTCGCCCCGTCAATGCAGACGCCGTTTTTCGCGGCCTGGATGATGGCGTTGGCCTCGGCATGGATGGTCGCGACGCAGTGGTCATTTTCCATCATGTGCCCCGCCTCGTCGCAGTGCGGGAGCTTGCGGACACTGCCGTTGTAGCCGGTGGAAAGGATGGTCTTGTCGCGCACGATGACAGCGCCCACGAATTTCCGGTCGCACGTCGAACGGCTCGAGACTTCCTGGGCGATATTCATGAAATACTCGTCCCACCCCGCGCGCTTCCGCTCTTTCACCGTTCTGGCTTGCTTGGCTTGTTTCATCGTTTCGCCATTTTAGCTTTTCAGGAAATTTTTCACAAGGCCCAATTCTTGGAACGGCGGACCGCCTCTTTCCACCGGGCGTAGAGCCCTTCCCGCTCCGGGCGGCCCATCTTTGGCTGGAACACCTTTTCGATCCGCCGGAGGCGGTTAAATTCGTCTCGGTTCTTCCAGAAGCCGATCCCGATGCCCGCAAGCCCCGCGGCACCGAGCGCCGTGGTCTCAAGGATCCGGGGGCGCTCCACGGGAATCCCCGCTATATCCGCCTGGAACTGCATCAAAAAGTCGTTGGCGCTGGCGCCGCCGTCCACGCGCAGTGTCTTAAAATCTTTCTTCACATCCTTCTTCATTACTTCGAGAATATCCCGCGTTTGATAGCCGATGGATTCGAGCGCCGCCCGCACCACGTGGGCAAGCGAGGTCCCGCGCGTAATACCGACGATGAGGCCGCGCGCGTGAGGGTCCCAATGCGGCGCCCCGAGCCCCACAAGCGCGGGCACAAAATAAACGCCGTCGGTGGAAGCGACCGCCCTCGCAATCCGCTCGGAAGAGCCGGAGGTTTTGATAATCTGAAGCCCGTCTCTCAGCCATTGGACGGCAGCACCCCCGATAAAAACACTCCCCTCCACCGCGTACTCCATATCCGCGATGTCTTTAATAGACCATGCGACCGTCGTCAGGAGGTCCTTCGAGAATCGGGGCTTTGACCCCGTATTTTCAATGGCAAAAAGTCCCGTGCCGTAGGTATTTTTTATGATCCCCGGCGCGAAGCACCCCTGCGCGAAAGCGGCGCCCTGCTGGTCGCCCACAATCCCCGCGATCGGAATCTCGCGGCCAAAAAGTTTTTTATCTACAAAGGCCGCGATGCCGCTTGAGGCCGTGACCTTCGGCAAAATCCCCATGGGTACTTTGAAAATTTTGCAAAGCGCCGGGTCCCACGATTTTTTATGAATATTGAAAAGCATTGTCCGCGACGCGTTGGACGTGTCCGTCACGTGGGCCCGCCCGCCGGAAAGCTTCCAGATAATCCAGGTATCAATGGTCCCCGCGAGGAGACGCCCGCTAAGGGCCCTTTGTCTGACACCCCCGACATTTTCGAGAAGCCAGGCGAGCTTCGTCGCGCTGAAATACGGGTCCAACACAAGGCCTGTTCTGTGGTGAATAAATTCTTCAAGCCCCCTTTTCTTAAGGGCCTGGCAGAGCGGGGCCGTCCTTCTGTCCTGCCACACAACGGCGGGGTGAACCGGCCGGCCGGTTTTTTTGTCCCAGAGGAGAACCGTTTCGCGCTGGTTTGTAACGCCGAGAGCTGCAATCTTGCGGACCGGCACTTTTTTAAACGTCGCGGAAAGAATGGCGCGCGTACTCTGCCAGATCGCCTCTGGATCATGCTCCACCCACCCGGGTTTGGGATAAATTTGGGGAAATTCGCGGTAGACGCGGCTTGCGGCATTCTGGTGTTTATCAAAAACAAGGGCACGGTTGCCGGTGGTGCCCAGGTCCAGCGCCAGAATGTAAGAGAGCTCAGCCATTACTTATTTGCATTAATTTTTCGATGACGATTTCGTTGGCGGGAGGAAAACGGAAGTCCTTCAGCTTCATCACGTCCACCCACTGCGCCTGCTGGCAGTCGAGAGGGCGCGGCTCCCCCGACACGTAGGCGCAGAGGTAAAAGTGAAGCCAGATAATCCTATTTTTGTATTTCTTCCTTATGTCCATCAATTTTTCTTGGACTACAATGTCAATGCCCACCTCTTCTTTTACTTCCCGGGCGATACACTCTTCAAATGTTTCCTCGTCCATTTTCTTGCCGCCTGGAAATTCCCAGAAAGAGCCAAACGTATCCCCCTCATTTCTCTGGGAGATTAAGAATTCCCTGCCGCGCCTGATAAGCGCCACGCCACAGGGAATAACAGGCAGTTCCTCCGCCGTCATCATAGTACCTCCCCGATTCGCTGCTTTACCACTTCGACAATTTTTCCGTGATACCCCAGATAAGGCGCCCGCTTGATCCGCGCCTTGCCTTTGTGTTTTTTTCTGGCCTCCGCGATAATCCGCGGAATATCCCGCTCCACATGCCTCCCCGTCAAGAGAAAGTAAGGCAGGACGATGATCTCCCTGGCCCCTTTTCGCGCGCACCGGCCAATCGCTTCCGGAATCGAAGGCTTTGTGATCTCAAGATACGCGCACAACACCACGCCAAATTCTCCGCCGCGCCGCAGAACCGCCGCCACCTTTTCCATGGCCGCCTGAAAACCCTTTTGTTTGCTGCCATGACCAACTATTATTATTGCCCTCATATCACTTCGCAAGTCTTCTTCGGAATCCAGCCGGTGCTCCTATTCGGCAGGACCACATAAAACCATTCTTTCGCTTCGTCAAGAATCTTTGCTTCCGCGCCTTCGTGCGCCAAAAACGACTTGGTTTCTCTCTGCGAAGGACCGTAACGCGCGAGAACTTCCCTTTCCAAAATCACCACCTTAGGATCTTTCACGTCCCACCATTTAAAAACAAATAAAATGGCTACCGCCACAAGGACTGGAATAGTAAGCGCCTGGATAAACTGGGGTAAAAGTCTCAGAGCAGGCAGAAGAAACGTTAGAAGAACCATGCCGAAAAATAAGAGAAGAAGCGCTGTCGTCGCCGCCGCGAGCTCGTCCACGGTAAAAAGCGCGACTACTTGTCTCAACCAGAAAACGAGGAGATTTTCACCCGGCGCTTCAAGGCGATCGGTGAGGACGCTTTTTAAGATAGTCACGTTCCACTGGATGTCTTTATCGCGCGGGAGAATCCTAAGCGCGCGCTCATAGGCGAGGAGCGCCTTTCCTTTTTGGCCCAGGCGGAAATAAGCATTACCCAGATTGTAATAAAGCTCGGGTGAGGCTTTGCCCGACCCAAGAATCGCTTCGTAAGACCCGGCGGCCGCTTTGAAGTCGCCGGCCTCGTATTTGGCGTTGGCCTCGGCAAAGCTGGGAGGCTGCTCGGCTACCACGGCCGGTCCACCAACAAAAAGCAAACAGAGTGTCATTGCGAGTAGGCCGAAGGCCGACGAAGCAATCTTCATTTTAGTTTAACCTTCTCAAACTGCGTGATCACTTTATCCGCCATCTCATAAATTTTTTTCATCTCTTCCCGGCTTTTCTCCACCCGCGCGAAACGCCCGAGATCTATCTCCTGGAAAAGCGCCTTCGCGTCCGTCAGCGCCGGCGAAGCCGTCTCCATCGCCTGCGGAGGCAGTCCCTGTCCGATCGTCTCCGGCGTCACCGAATAGGCCGGCTGGCCAAGCTTATCCGCGAAATAGCCGGAAAGCGCTTTTGATATCTCGGCGTAAAACTCATCCTTTTTGTCCTTCTTAAGGAAACGGGCGGCCGTTTTCAGTCTCCGCCGGGCGACCTTGTGTGAATGACGAAAACGCAGTCCCTTGAGATCACTCAGGACGCTTTCCCGTTTGGCCGTAAAAAACATAAGCCAAAATGAAAGTAAAATGATCCCCGCATTGAACGCCCAATAAAGCGGTTTTTTGTAAAGGTCTCTGACCGGCCAGGCTTTTTCCGCCTCCACGCTCTTGATATAGCGGATGTCTTTCCCCATCACCGCGATGTCTGCTTTCTCGGCCGGCTCAATGCCCGCCGCCCCCGGCGTCACAGACGCTTCCGGCTCAGGCTCCGGCCCGGGCTTTACCACCAGCGTATGCGGCGACGTCTTCAACGTTTTATAATTTCCGGAACGCGGGTCAAAAGAGGCGAATTCCAGCGCCGGAATAGTGTAGGTGCCCGCCTTTTTCGGCACCAGAACTGTTTCCGTTACTTTCTCGCCTTCCACCACCAGACGGTTTTTTGAAATATTGACTGAGCTCGATGAGTCATAAATTTTAAAACCTTCCATTTTTGGAAGCGATGGGGTTTGGATAGTATTGATATTGCCCTGCCCGCCGATGCGCACCCGGTAAGTCACGGGACTTCCCTCCTCCACTTCCGTTTTATCGACGGAACTCTGAATCTGGTAACCACCCACAGCGCCTGTAAAACTCGCGGGCTTGCCCGCTTCCGGCAGGGCCTTGACCGTCAGCCTCAGAGGATCTGTGGGAAGCACTTTTGAAAACACCTGGGTCATAACGGGCGAGGAATAGGCGGGGCCGCTGCGGCGCCCGAAAATATTATAGGAGAAGAAACTGTCAAAATTATCCTGCTCCCTCACTTCCACCGTCGCCGCGATCGTCCCCGGCTCCAGCGTGAAAACCCCCACTTGCGTGGGGAAAAGCGCCATTTTCCGGATATCCGCCACGACGTACCGCGAGCCGTCTAAAATTTGCTCCGTTCTCTTCACCGTTTTCTCGGGAGGGAAATCTTCCACCCAAAAGCCCGTGGTGACAGGCTCTTTTTCGAAACCTTTATAAGTCGCTGAAAGACGCGTGTAAATCGTATAGGTCAGCATGGCCGGCTCATTGACATACACTTCGTCTTTATCAAGCCATGTCTTCACGAAAATATCCCTGTTGCTAACACCCGCGCCCGGAAGCGCCCTTGGCGGCGGCGCCACGACCGGCGCTTGGGAATAAGCCTGGCTGGGGTAACTTTGGGCGGAGGAGCCGTTATGCACCACCTCGACCTGGATAGGCGCCGCTTTAAAAGTCCGGCCGTCTATATTTATTTCGAAAGGGCCTATCGTTTTTCTGCCCTCGGAATTCGCGATAAGGACATAACTAAAAATACTGCGCGATGACATCCGCCCGTTCACAATAGAAATTTCCTGTGAATGGCCCTGGGAATAAGAAGAAAAACCTTCGATGGGAGGAAAGACAGGCTTTGCGATTTTCCCGGAGGCGCCCGTGATGATAATATCGAGCGCCAGGCGGTCACCAACCGCCACGCGTGAATGGCTGACAGACGTCTCAATCGCGACCTCCGCAAACGCGGAGGTGGCGCTAAACGCCGCGACCAACAAAACTAAAAACAATTTACCAGTCTTTTTCCACATAGCGTTTCTGGCGGGCCATCGGGTTCTTTTGGCCGCCCTGCAATTTTAAAGTCTGCCTTTCCTGATCTTCAAGCGCGTCTAAAATTTGTTCCGCCCGTATTTCTGCCGGCGTCTTGGGCTGTTCTTTTTCTTCTTCCCCTTCGCCGCCCTGCGACTGCTGGTCCTGCGCTTCCCGCTCTTTCTCTGCCTGCTCTTGCCGTTCCTGCTCAGCCTGCCGCTCCCGCTCCTCCTGCTCCTGCTGTTCTCTCTTTTGCTGCTCCTGCTGTTCTTTCTGCTGTTGTTCTTTTTGCTGTTCTTCTTCTTTTTGCTGGGCTTCGGACTTTTGCTGTTCGCTTTGCTGGCCCTCCCCCTGCTCTTCTTTTTCCTTTTGCTCTTGCTGTTCTTCTTGTTGCTGCTGGCCCTGCCCGCCCTGATCCTTTTCCTGCTCTTTTTTCTGGTCCTTCTCCTGGTCTTTCTGACCCTGCTGCTGGTCTTTATTTTGATCTTTCTGCTGCTCGTCTTTTTTCTGGTCCTGCTTCTGGTCCTTTTTCTGGTCTTTTTTCTGCTCTTGTTTCTGCTCGTCCTTCTTTTTCGTCAAAAGCTCCAGATTATATTTTGCGTCTTGATCCTTAGGATTTAAACGAAGCGCCTGCTTGTAAAAGCCGATCGCCTTATCAATTTCCTGGCCGCGCACAAGCGCATTGCCGAGATTGTAAAAAGCCTTGGATTGCAACAGCGGCGATCGCTCGTCTCCGGCCGCTTTTTTATAGGAATCAAGCGATTGGGCGTACGACTCTTCCCTATAATAAGCGTTACCGAGGTTAAAAGCAATCTCAGGAGACTTGGGATCCGACTTTAAGGCGTCCGTGTAAGCGGACATGGCCTTTCCCACCTGGCCTTTATTGTAAAATTTATTGCCTTCCTCGTTCTTCAGCTCGGAATAAAACCCGAAACCGCAGAGAAACGGGGCAAGGCCGAGAATAATGACTGCCGCAAACCTCTTCACGCTCGCTTCCTCTCCGATAAGATCACCTCAAGCGCCAAAAATAAAAGCGCCGCGATCAGAAAATACTGGAAACTCTCCTCGTACTCGATAATCTTCTCGCTCTTCAATCCTTTCTGGGCCATCCTTCTTATATCAACCGCCAGGGCGTCTATCTCCAGCTCGCCGCGCGACGCCCGGTAATAAGCCCCGCCCGTTTCTTTGGAAATCTCCTGAAGCAGAGGCTCATCCAGCTTCGACAAAACCGGACGGCCCGCTTTGTCCTTTTTAAACCCTTCCTGGTTCGTGCCGCCGGGCACCGTACTGCCGTCGGGCGTGCCGATGCCGATCGCAAAAATTTTAATCCCTTCCTCCTTGGCGCGCCGGGCGGCTCCCCGCGGATCGGACCCCTGGTCTTCGCCGTCCGTCAGAAGAATGATCGCTTTAAATTCCTTCTCTTTGCCCGAAAAGGCCTGCGCGGCCACCCGGATCGCGGCGCCGATCGCCGTCCCCGGTGTGGGAACGAGATCAGGATTTACCGTCGAGAGAAAAAGCTTCACCGCGCTTCGGTCCAGCGTCAGGGGGCACTGGATAAAAGCCTCGCCGGCAAAAGCGACGATACCGATGCGGTCCTGCCCCAGCTTGTCAATCAGGGTGGCAAGTTCCAGCTTCGCCTTTTCCAAACGGTTCGGCGGGATGTCCTTGGCAAACATGCTTTGAGACACGTCGACGGCGATCACCACGTCGACTCCTTTGCGCTCCACCGTGATCTCTTTCATCCTGAAATGCGGCTGGGTAAGCGCCAGAACAATGAAAAAAAGCGACAGAAGGATAAAGATCCTTTTTACGAGACGCTTGGCGGGATTAAAGGAAGCGACAAGGCGCGCCACCAGCGCGTACTCCCCAAAGCGGCGGATCCGGGACCTTTTCCGCCAGGACGAGAGAAAAAACACAGCCACCGCCGCCGGTAGGACCCACAACCATATAAAGTTCTGAACTTGACCCCACTCCATCTACGGAATCTTCACCCGAACAAGGTTTGTCCAAACCATTTCAAACAAAAGCACGGCCAGCGCCGGCCACAGAAACCAAAAATATTTCTCCTCATAGTGCATAAATTTCTCAATGGTGATCTCGGTCTTCTCAAGCCGGTCTATCTCGCGGAAGACTTCCCTCAAACCCCTCTCATCCTGCGCGCGGAAATAAGCGCCGCCCGTTTTATTCGCGATCTGGGTGAGGCTTTTTTCGTCTATCTGCGTTTCCACTTTAAGAAGCCGCTGGCCAAAACGGGGGTCCTGAATGGGCAGTAGCGCCTCCCCTTCTTTTCCGACGCCGACGGTGTAAACCCGGATGCTGTACTGCTTGGCAAGGTCCGCCGCTGTCAAAGGATCGATCTCGCCCGCGTTGTTTATTCCATCCGTCAGCAAGATGATGACTTTGCTCTTGGCTTCGGAGCCCTTCAGACGATTGACCGCATTGGCCAGCCCGAGCCCGATCGCCGTGCCGTCCTCGAGTATCCCCATGCGTGTCCGCTCGAGAAGAGCCAGTAAGGCGCTCCGGTCCACCGTCAAAGGACACTGCGTGATGCTCTGGCCCGCGAAGATGACAAGACCCATGCGGTCGCTTTTGCGCCCCTCGATAAATCTGCGGGCCTCGATCTTCGCCGCCTCGAGACGATTGTCCGGATGGAAATCAAGCGTCGCCATACTGCCCGAAACGTCAAGCGCTATCATAATGTCCACCACGTACTCGGTAGTCTTTTCCTCCCCCGTGCCGGTTTGGGGCCTTGCCACGGCTAAAATAAGAAAAACCAGCGCGGCCAGTCTCAGAAACGCGCGGAACAACCTGCCGAAAGCGATCCGTTTCGCGCCCGCCTTGCGGATAAGCTCAAGGCTCGAGAACCGGAGCACCGCCTCTTTGCCGATCTTGTTCCATATATATAAAAGGAACAGCAAAATGGCGGGGATGATTAATAAAAAATAATAAGGATTCGCGAATCTCATGAAAATTTATCCTGATCTCAATTTATAACGTCATTCTGAGCGCGAAGCGCGAAGAATCTCAAAACATAGATCCTTCTGCGGTCGCAACAGCGACCGCCTCAGGATGACGAATTATGTGCCTTCATGCTTTCGGGTCTTTCCTCTACCGGCTTCGTTGTTTCCACAATATCAGTCAATTCTCTCACCAAATTATCCGCCATCGATTTCGGCGGTGAAAACTTTGCGAACTTCACCAAATCCGAATTCTCCAAAAGATCTTTTATCCGCTCGACCACGCCGGCCTCAAATTCTTTCTCTTTCAAAACCCTCACCACCTCGAAAGTGGTCAGCTCCAGGCTCTCGATGTAAAACCGCCTCTCAAGGTAGCGCCTTAAAATATCCGCCAGCTCGCTGTAAAACTCTTTCGTCTTTCCCGCTTCAAGCCAGCCTTTCTGCCGGAGCCGCTCAAGCTCGATCATCGCGCGCTCATGTGGCGGCTTGAAGCTCTCAAAATCCGCAGCCTCTTTTCTTTTTCTTAAAATAACTTTTACAACGAGGAGAATCGACAAAAGCGCCGCGAGAATCCCGCACACCCACACCCACAGCCACCCGAGACCCAATGACACCGGCCCCTTGATAGGCCGGATGTCGTCTTTATCGGTGGGCTTTTTGCCGACGCTCACCACTTTCACGGCGACCGGCTCCGTCCGCACCTGCCCGCCGCGTCCCGACTCATCCTGGTAAGAAACGGGCACCGCGGGAATTTTTAAATCACCCAGCTCAAAAATCGTGAGCACCAGAATAAACGTTTCCCGCACGCGGTTTTTTCCGCTCATAAAAGGTGAAATCTCGACCCTCTTAAGCTCAAAAGGGGCGACGACCGCCTTTTCCGGAAGAGAAACAGAATACTTCCTGGGCCTTTCGACTTGAATCAGCAGTCGAATCTCATCCCCGACGGTCACTTGAGACGGCGTCGCCCGGGCCGTGACCCTCACCGGCGCCTCGGCGAAAGCAGCTGGAAGTTGGAAGTTGGAAGTTGGAAGTAAGAAAATTAAAATAAAAAGAAACTTTCTCATCTAAACCGTTTCTCCCGCATCTTGAAAAACCTCACCAGCGAGTCAATGTACGGCGTCCCCGTCTCGATCTCGATACGATCCATTCCAATCGAGGAGAAGAGCTTGTCCCTCTCTTCTTTCCGGCGCGCGGACTCCTTTTTAAACCGGTCCTTAAATCCCCTTCGCGCGTTGAACGTGAAAGTCTCTCCCGTCTCCGCGTCCTCGAGTTCCAGCATACCCCTCAGAGCGGGAAATTCCTTTTCCGTGGGGTCCTCCACCACCATCGCCACAAGGTCGTGCTTTTTGTAAGCGATCTTAAGGAGCTTTTCGTAATTGGCAGTCAAAAAGTCGGAGAATAAGAAAACTGTTGAGCGCTTGGTGATGACGTCGTTCAGCATCTTGAGCGCCGCGTTGATGTCCGTTTTCCGGTGCCGCGGCGTAAAGGAAAGGATCTCGCGTATCACGCGAAGCACGTGAAGACGCCCTTTTTTGGGGGGGATAAATTTTTCCACCTGGTCGCTGAAGATGATGAGGCCGACGCGGTCGTGGTTTTTGACGGCGGAGAAGGCCAGAAGCGCGCAGAGCTCCGCGATAAGCTCGGACTTGGTCTTGCCCTTCGTGCCGTAGCGGCCGGAGGCGGAAGCGTCCACCAGAAAAATCACGGTGAGCTCGCGCTCCTCGACAAATTTTTTGGTGTAGGGGTGGCCCATGCGCGCCGTGACATTCCAGTCGATATCGCGCACGTCGTCGCCGGGATCGTACTCGCGGACCTCGTCAAACTCCATTCCACGGCCCTTAAAAACGCTGTGGTACTCCCCGGCAAAAACGGTGTTGACGAGACGGGAGGTGGTGATCTCGATAAAACGGATTTTTTTGAGAAGCTCCTTCGGGATCATGACTGTCCTCAGGGAACTTCGATTTGGTCAAATATCCTTTTAACAATATCCTCGGACGTCAGTTCTTCCGCCTCGGCCTCATAGGTCACGATGACACGGTGCCTCAACACATCCATGCTGATGGCTTTCACGTCATCCGGCGTCACATATCCGCGGCCCCGCAGAAAGGCGTAGGCCTTTGCGGCGATATTGAGATAAATCGTCGCGCGGGGGCTGGCGCCGTACATGATGAGACCTTTCAAGTTTTTCAGCTTAAACGCCTCGGGATCGCGCGTCGCGCAGACGATATTCACGATATAATTTTTTATCTTCTCGTCCACGTAAATATTTCTCGTCACTTCCCTCGCCCTCAAAATATCCTCGGGACCGACCACGGGCGCCACTTTCGCCGGCGCGCGCCCGGCCATGCGCTCCATGATCTCCATCTCCTCGTCCTTCCTCGGGTAAGTGACCTTTAATTTCAGCATAAAGCGGTCCACCTGGGCCTCGGGCAGGGGATACGTCCCCTCCTGCTCGATCGGGTTTTGGGTGGCCATGACCATAAAGGGCTCATCCAGCTTGTAGGTCTGCCCGCCGAGCGTTATCTGCCGCTCCTGCATGGCTTCAAGAAGCGCGCTCTGCACTTTCGCCGGCGCGCGGTTAATTTCGTCCGCTAGAACAATATTGGAAAAAAGAGGCCCTTTTTTCGTGGCGAACTCGCCTGTTTTGGGATTGTAAACAAGCGTTCCTAAAAGATCCGCGGGCAACAAATCCGGCGTAAACTGGATCCTTTGGAACTGGGTGTTGATCGCCTGTGCCAGGGTCTTCACCGAAAGCGTTTTCGCAAGCCCCGGCACGCCTTCGAGCAGCACGTGGCCGTCCGCTAAAAGAGCCAGCAAAAGGCGCTCCACGAGATAATATTGGCCCACGATCACCCTGGCGATCTCGGCTTGAAGCGCCTTGACTAAATGACTTTCCTTCTCAACTTTTTCCGCCACTTGTTTAATATCCATCGCGACTGTCATACCGCCCTCCTCATTTCAAGACCTTAAACGATTTCTGCCCAAACAAACACTCACCGACGTAAATCCGAAACTCATAATCCCCCGCGTGCTCAAACCTCACCGCCGCCAGGTTAAACACGAGCTCATAATCGCGCGACTTCTCGCCGACCTTAAACTGCTTCACGACCGCCCGGCTGGTCACCTTCTCCTGTTCCAGATCCACGAGCTCCAGCGTGAAATCAAACACACCCTCGATCTCCCTAAACTGCACATAAACGCTCATCACCGGATGCATCACCGGAAGCTGGACAGCGCGGATGCTGTCAAAAATACCGATGAGAGTCCTTTTGCGCGTCCCCTCCTCCGTCAGGGTAAGGTCACACAAGAGCATCGCTTTAAGTATTGGTTTGATTTCCATTTACGATTCCGTTACCGTGTCCGGCAGTTCGTTCACATCCCCGGGTTTCAGGGGGAAAAACTTTTTCAATTGCTCCCCGGCGCTCATGACTCCCGCCACCACCCCTTCCTTTATATGCCCCTTGGTAAAATAAGTTCCCATTATATCACGTGTTTTGCCCCAAAACGCATCCCCCACACACTCATGGATCCCCCGGTCACCCAGGATCGCGAACTTTCTTGAGTCCAGGGCAACGAAGATCAAAACGCCGTTTCTTTCCCGGGTCCGCTCCATGCGAAGTCTTCTAAAAGTTTTAAGCGCCTTTTGCATCACATCACCCCGGCATTTGGACTGAATATGAACGCGGATCTCCCCGCTTGTGAGATCTTCCGCCCGGCTGATCGCGTCGATTATTTCCCTCACCACCGTCCGCTCGCCCCCCCGCCGCCAAAACTGCCGCCTCCGCTGCTAAAACCCCCGCCCCCGCCGGACCCGCCCCACGAACCGCCCGAAGACCAGCCGCTCTTTCTTGAACCGCTTCCGGTCAAAGGCCCAAACGCCCTATCGATAAATGTTTCAAAGGCACTCCGGCGCTTCAACTTTCCCGTCAGCGTTTGGCCGAATAGTAAAGGATAAAAAAGAACTCTCAGGCACATCAATGCAAGAATGCCCGGAACGCCCAGCAAAAATCCCAAGGGCGAACCAAAAAAAGCCATACCCATAAAAAACACGGCAAAGTAAGCCGCGAGTGGAAAAACAATATAAAAAGGAAGAAGAGCGAAAAGCCACACCCATTCGAACCGCCCGCCCTGCATGCCGCCGCTCGGTGGAGCCGTATACTCGCCTTTCGTAGCCTGGATAATCGCCTGAACACCTTTCCATACTCCCGTATCAAAATTGCCGGCCTTGAAAGCGGGCACAATCTCGCTATAAATAATCTGGCTGGCCAGGGCATCGGGCAGGGCCCCTTCAAGCCCATACCCCACCTCAATCCTCACCGCGCGGTCGTCCTTAAAGATAAGGAGAATAACGCCATTGTCCTTGTCCTTCTGCCCCGCCTTCCACTTTTCCGCCAGGCGGATGGAGAAATCCTCCAGCACCTCTCCTTCCAAACTCTGGAAAATGCCCACGACCACCTGATTCGACGTCTCTCTTTCAAAGTCAGCCAGTGTGCGCTCAATCTGCTCCCGCGCCTGCCCGCTCAAAAGCCCGGCGTAGTCATTCACATAACTCTGAGGTTTTTCGGGGATAGAAAGTGCATAGACCGTGGATGGTAAGAAAAATAAAACGGCGAATAGAAAAATAAGGCGCTTCATTTGAAAGCCAGCTACGATTTTAAAACTGTACTTTCGGAGCCATGTTAGCCTGCGCGTCGGATTTGAAGTATTCCTTCACCCTAAACCCAAACATCGCACCGATCACATTGGTCGGAAACTGCCGGAAGCGGGTGTTGAATAGCTGCGCGGCTTCGTTGAAGCGGCCGCGCTCGACCGAAATCCGGTTCTCCGTCCCCTCAAGCTGTGCCTGCAGGGACAAAAAGTTTTGATTGGCTTTCAGTTCCGGATAGCGCTCCACAATCACCAAAAGCCGGCTCAGGGCTGAGCTCAAGGCGCCCTGCGACTCCTGAAACGCCTGAAACTTCTGAGGGTCCGTGATCACATCCGGCGAGAGCGTCATCGCCGCTTTTGACCGCGCCTCGGTCACCGCAATAAAAGTCGATTTCTCATGCGCCGCGTAGCCCTTCACGGTTTCGACAAGATTTGGAATGAGGTCCAGCCGCCGCTGATACACATTCTCCACCTGCGCCCACGCCTCGTTCACCCGCTCGTCCATCTGCACGAGACCATTGTAAGCCCCCGCAAGAAAGAGTCCCGCGAGCACCACCACACCCACGATCGATAAAAGCACAATCAACCCCTTATTCATTTTGAACCTCCCTCATTCAGTTTCTTTTCACCCAGCAAAAAACTCATCCGGCTTTTCATTGGATTTGCGCCCGGCTTCGGAAGGCCCGGCATCATTTCCATGACATACTTCTCCACCGGCGCGTAATCGTCCGTCAGCGCCGGCATGTCTTTTTTTATTTCGTTTATCCAAAGGTGGTGCAGGTAGTTATCAAGCTCGGGATCCCGGCTGTAGAATCGCGGCCGCGCAGCGGACTTGAGGGCCGCCAGCATGATGTTCTGCACCTCGGAACCGTCCTCCGGATGGCTCACCGGGAAAATATACACCTGGGGAAAAATAGATTGGATCGTCGCGGCTTCCGCCCTGAGAAATCTGCCCCGCGGCCCCTCAATCGCTGAAATAATATTAATGAGAAGGACCCCATCGTCCTCCAGCGCCTCATACATCTTTTGGACCGCCTCTACCGTCGTGAGCTGGTAGGGAACGGAATAAGACCTGAACACGTCCCCGAAGATCACGTCGTACTTATTTTTATTCCTGTTCAGGAAAGTCCTGGCGTCCTCATGAAAAAAAGCCAGGCGCGGGTCCTCCTTCAGCCCGAAATACCGCTTCGCCAGCTCCGTGAGCTTTGGATCAATCTCCACTACATCGATCGACGCCTCCGGAAACTGCCGCAGATAATCTTTGGGGTAAGAGCACGCCGCGCCGCCGATCATCAGGGCCTTCTTGAGTCCCGGATTAAAATGGCCGGCCAGCCGGTAATACTTCGTGTACTCCGAGGCAAGCTCCTCACCATCCCGGTAGATCATCGAATCATTCTCGTCGTTCACCTGCATCACCTTGACCGGGCGCCCGTTCACGGCGTGATAGGCGTCAAATATCCATACGCGGTTGTAAGGAGTGTTCACATCGATAAAATCGCTTCCTTTTATCGCCTGCGCCAGCGAGTCGGCCTGCGCGAAAGAGAAAATAAAAAATAAAAGAAGAAGCGCACGGGACCAGAGAAGTCCCCCGGCGTAAGAAACGAGCGACGTCGCCAGGAGTGCTGCGGCAATGAGAAGAAGAATGGCCATGCCGCTGAAATAAGAGATGAGCACAAAACCGGCGAGGAAAGTGCCGGCGATACTGCCGATAGTGGAAACGGCGTACAGCGTCCCCACGGTTTGGCCTGCCTTTTCCACGGCGCTGATTTTGAGCCTTACCGCGTAGGGGAGCACCATGCCAAGCAGAACGCTGGGGACGCCGAATAGAATAAAGGTGGCCAGCACAGCGCCCAAGCGGATGTCCGACACCCCGTTTTGAACCACCACCAAGACGATCTCGCTCAAAAAAGAAATGACGGCAATAAACAAGGCCGCCGCCAGGATGATCAAACTAAAAGTCTTGAAATCATGCCGCGCGTCCGAGATCCTCCCGCCCCACCAATAACCCAGGCTCAGGCATCCCAGGATCACCCCTATGAGGCTCGTCCAGACAAAAAGCGAAGTGCCAAGATACGGCGCGAGCATCCTTGAGCCCACGAGCTCCAGGACCATCGTCGAAGCGCCGCACACTAAAACAACAGCCTCAAGCACCCATTTCCGCACCTGAACCCCCGCGAGTATTATTGGCCGCCTAACATGCGCCGGTATTCTTTTTTCTCAAGCTCCGTCATGGCAATATTCCTCTTGCGGTCGGAACAGCCGGAGACCGTGACACATAACAAGATTAAAAGAAAAGCGAGGCGGGAAACACACCTGATCGCTTGGACTGCCGGCAAGATTACTTAAGAACCCGTCTTCTGGCGAATTTCGGCCGCGCGCCGTTCCATGTCATCGGCCTCTGCAGTCTTCCCTGCCTGACGCTTCAGCGCGGCGGATTTCTCGAGAGCCACCGCCACATTCACGTGGTCAGGGCCATAGGCCTTTTCCAAAATCCCGATAGCGCGTGTGCAAAGGTCATCGCCCTTGGCGTACCGGCCTTCGGCATAATAAAGGAAGGCAAGATTGTTGATCGTCACGGTCAGATCGGGATGTTCCGTCCCTACAAGCTTTTCCGAGATGGACAAGGCGCGTTCGTATAAAGACCCGGCATCGCTGTACCTTTTCTGCGTTTTGTAAATAAGCGCCAGGTTATTCAGGGACAAAGCGGTCTCCGCGCTGTCGGGACCAAAGGACGCCTCCGCCGATTTCAGGGCTTCTTCGGCGACCGGAACGGCCTCCGCGTATTTTCCGCTTTGAAATAGAGCCGCGACCTGCGTGTTTAGCTCAGCCCAGGTAGGCCCTTCAGCTCCCGCCGTAGCCGCCAAAACCAACAACACACCAAAACTTGCCGCTCTCACACCTTTCCGCATTGGCCCCTCCTGTGTCATTCCCGCGAAAGCGGGAATCAAACTTTTGTTGGCTCCCCGCTGCCCGCCACCCTTGCCTCGAGCGCCGAGAGCTTCTCCGATAAACTCAACTGTTCCGACTCTGCCGCGTGCAATTTCCCATAAAGCTCGGTAACTGTTCTGTCTTTTGCCGTATTGTCCAGTTTAACCGCCCTGTTTTCCTTCTTAAGGGCATCGACCTCGCCCGAAAGCGCGTCTATCCTGCCCTGAAAATACCTCACGGAGCTCTGAAGCCTCCCCGCGTTGGCAAACATATCATTTTTGTCCCGCACAAGCTGGTCCACTTGAGTCTGCTTTTTCACCGCCTCGTCCGTCTTGGCAGCAAGCTGCTGTTCCACCTCAATCTTGAGCTTCTTCTCCGACGCTCCGGTTACGTAAAACAAAACCGCCGCCGCAAGCGCCGCGGCAAAAAGGAGCGATACCGCCAAAACCAAACCATTCTTTTTCTGATTCACGGATGCTCCTTGATAGCGGGCGATAATGGCTTCTTTTACGCCCTCATGACGAAGCGGCGCGCTCTCCTTCTTATTCTGCGCCGCCGTCCTCAAAGTTTCATTGACCACGCTCATTGAAATTCCTTTTTTTGCACGGAAATCATTTTACCCTACTTTTTCAGGTTTTCAAAATGATTATCTAGACTAAAAAGCACCGCGCGCTTATGAAATACTATCAAAACCGCGAAGGCTGCCCACAAACCGATGTCCAAAAAGAGGACCTGGCTGGGTGACAGGGAAAAAGATCCTCCAAAGCACCCGCAATCACCGACAGGGATCCGGCGAATAAGCGCCGACGCGACGACTCCGATAAAAACCGTGTTGAGCATCCAGAGAACCGAGGCGGACAACCGCAGCCATAACCCCAGAAAAAGGAAAACGCCGAAAATAAATTCCACCCAAGGCATGACCCTCGCCGCAAGCGCCGCGCCGCCGCCGCTCAAAATTTGATAACTTTGTATCACGGAAAGAAAATTCTGATACGGCTGTGTGAGCTTCGTAACACCCGACAAAATAAAAATCGACGCCACGACAAGTCTTAGCAGAAACACTATTTCTTCTCCTCCGCAAAATGGACCTCAAACTCCTTGATAATTTCTGTCAACCCCACCACCATTTTGCCATTCATAAAAAAAGTGGGCGTCAGGTGCACCCCCAGCGCCGCCGCCGCTTCTTTCTCCTCCAGCACCACCTTTTCGATCTCGGGATTTTTAAGACAGGCGTCAAGCTTTGTAAGGCTCAGTCCCGCCTGCCGGGCGTATTCGTGAAACACAGCATCCGCGTCTTGCAGAACGGACCACTCCGCCTGATGCCCGAATAAAAGATCATGAAACGCCCAAAACCGCCCCTGCCTGGCGGCGCACTCCGCGTAAAGAGCGGTCCTCAAGCCATGGGAGTGGCTCTTCAAAGGATAAAAACGGGTCTGCACGTACATCGCGGAAGGATATTTTTTAAACATGTCATCCGCGAACGATGAAACCACTTTGCAGCCGGCGCACTGAAAGTCGAGATATTCTACGATCCATAAGGCCGCGCCGGGGTTCCCCTTTGACCGGAGAAGTGCCCGCTTACCCGTATCCATCTTCCCGATGGGCGCCCTCGAAAGGGCTTTCAAACCCCAGACCGCCAAGACACAGAAGGTGACAACAAGAATCGTTGCGGTAAATTTATTTCTGTTCATGATTTCACAATAAACGAAACCATGCGCCCCGCCGCCTCTTTTTCTTTGCGGAAGGAATAAAAGTCTTCGTTCTCACAAACCGTGCAGATACCGTGGTCTAAAATATTCCCCGGCACCGCGCCCGCTTGAAGCAGCTGCCTTTTATTTTCACCGGCCAGATCAAAATACGTTTTTCCGGACTTTGTATAAATCGATTTTTCCGGAAATAAATTTTTAAATTCCTCCCCCACCTCGTAATGGTCTTTGCAAATCCGCGGCCCGAAGGCGATCTGCACATCCGAAGGCCGGCATTTCGATTGCCCGAGGATCATTTGAAATACCTTTTGGGCAATCTTCTTCTCGGTGCCGCGCCAGCCCGCGTGAACGAGACCCGTCCACCCCGGAGCGTAAAAGAAAATAGACAAACAATCCGCGGTCAGGACAAGCAGCGTCAAGTCTTTGATATTGGTAATAACACCATCCGCTTCCTTGGCATGGTAAAAATCGCCCTTTTCAAAAACCGCCGGGTCCTCTAAAGCAACAACATTGTCTCCGTGAACCTGATTTAGGAAGCAGCCACGGTGCCTGCCCCCGGAGGCGGCTACGGTACCTGCCCCCGGAGGCGGGTACCGGGACAAAAGGCCTTTTAATTGGTCTTGCTTCGATGGGTCCAGCAGATCATCCGTTTTGTGCAAAAGAAGAGGGAAATGTCTCGTGGTAAACCCCGCGCGGACGGGATATTTTTTCCATTCATCGAGAGTGACAATTTCGTGTTTGAATAATTTCCGAAAAATTCTTTTTTTAAGTTTTTCCGCGAACTCGGGAGCGATAAAGGAAAGGCCCAGGAAAATAAGAAGCCAGCCGGGAAGAATCGGAAGGATAAGGCCGGCGATGCCGATGAGAATAAGGAAGACACCTACGATGGCTAAAAATAACTTTCTCATCCAACTAAAGTGTCATTGTCCCGGCATAGATTGCTTCGCCCCTTCGGGGCTCGCAATGACAATAGAGGAGAATGGCAGATCAAGCACGGGGTAGGTCTTGGGGTCCTTCATGTCAAAGTGCCACCACTCGGTCGAGATCCCCACAAAACCCTCTTCCTGCATCGCGTCTCTCAGGGTCTTCCGGTTTTTGCGCTCATCCTCCGTGCCCCCCTGATAGTCGTAGTGGGCCCTCTCGGAAAATTCATCATAAGCCGACGGCATGGGAAGCTCACTGCCCTGGGTATCGATCAGCGTCACGTCGACCGCGGCGCCGCGGTTGTGGTTGGAGCCTTTGGCGGGATTCGCCACATAGCCTTCTTTCGGGAACCGCGCCCACATCTTTTTTTGCACGGAGAGCGGACGGTACCCGTCGAAGATTTTAATGCCCAGCCCCTGCTTTTCCAAGCGCTCCTGCACACGGGAAAGCATCTCGGCTGCCTCCCGCTTCAGAAGGCACGTCGCGTCGGACGGATAAAGCACTTCTTCC
>Ga0247727_10006870_pt1 | contig 22087 bp, 20 predicted proteins | sample WisWelCaveWW1625_FD_202498 | JGI IMG/M metagenome (GOLD analysis project Ga0247727, IMG submission 202498) | Biofilm microbial communities from Wishing Well Cave, Virginia, United States - WW16-25 | ecosystem: Environmental > Aquatic > Deep subsurface > Groundwater > Cave microbial mat | place...
TGGGACTATCTCCCCTCCCGATCATCCATTCGCGGGAAATTGTTTTGGATCCGGCTTCATTAAAGACCAAGGTTTTTATTGCGCTTTCATTTCCGTCACTTTGATCCAGGTAATAACGAAATTCATATTCGCCGTTCGTTGTGATCGTTGCGTAAACTGTATATCGGACGTTGACCGGGCAACCTGTGGTAGGATTACGTACAAGTTCATACGTAACGCTGGTAATTCCGAAATCTGGCCCTGGCTTTTTATCAACCACGATACTTGCGTAAAACGCCTGGCTATACTGACCAACGCCAAAATCGGCATTCCAGGGTGTTCGAAGCCGCCAATAACCAGTGTAGGATCCTTCAGTTTCTGGCGCTTGCAGGTAAATGGTAATATCCTTTTGTTCACCGGGCAACACTTCCTCCGGGAGGGGATAGGAGAGTGAACTGCCCATCTTATCCCCGTTCCAGAATATCAATTGATAGGAGGAATCCCATGTACACGTCCCAAGATTTTTGATAGTCCACGTCTTCCAGAAGAATTCGCCGGGTTCATAAAGCGTTTGGTCTGGCGGATCTTCTGCAATCAATTCTGCATGGATGCAGTCAGGGTCTGATGGTGCAGAGACGAGCGTAGGCTCACCTGTGGGTGTGACGCCTGATGTGAGAGTTGCACCAATTGCAGGCTCTGGTGTATTTGTTGGGAGAATCACCACTTCTGGAATTGTTTCCCCGGCTTGCACCGTCTGTGCGACCGCCGTGGAAATTATAGACTCGTTTTGCGCCGGTGAACCACATGCCGAAATAAACAAGGCAAGGCACGTCAGTATAACCAGCATTTTATACATACGAAGATCGAACATTCAAACTTCCTTTCTTAAAGCCTGTTCATCAACCGGAATGATTATACCTGCTATGAATAGCGCCCGACAAATTCAGCCGGGCGCCTCCACTTGAATTTTGTTTCTACGGACAGCTAAAACTTGCCCGTCCAAATTGCTGATGATTCGGACTGTCAATGTAAATGTCCATCCAATGTGAGCCTGCCGCGCCGACAGACCACGTCGTATTGACCGATTGTGTCCCTGCCGATGCGAACACAATTGGAGGATGAACATTGTTGTCAATTGCCCCGTCGCTGCGCATCCATTTATATGTTACGTTGCCGGCTCCATTGGCCGTGACATTGGCTGTAATTGTAAAGCCGCCGCACGCGCCCGCAACAGACATGGTAACGCTGGTCACAGCAAATGGTCCTCCGGAGCCTCCGCCGCCGACTTTGATTTCGACAAAGAACGACTTGCTTTGGTAACCGCCTTGCACGGGGAGCAAGATTCCGCTGGCGTTGCGAATACGCCAATAGCCGCGATACGTTCCATTCGATGCGGGGGCTTTTAAATTCGCCGACAAATCCACTTCCTGCCCGGGCGCTACAGTGCCGATGGATATCGGAGAAACACCACTCATGGCTTCTCCGCTATCAAAAACAAGCGCATACCCAGACCATGTGCATGTGCCGATATTCTTCAGTCTCCATGTCTTTGTGAACGCATCGCCCGCGTTGAAATTGGTTCCGTCAGGTATGGTCTCGCTGATGAATTGAGCCTGATCACACACGGGTGTGGCTGATGGCAAAGATGGTATGGATGTGGAAGTGGGCAGGCTGGCCGGTGGAGGCGCCGCGGTCGTGTTGGTTGGCTGGGCAGGGGGAAGAGTGGGTGTGTTGAACGGCGTTGCCTGATTGAGCAAAGCCTGCACCGTCAATGCGGCATTCGTGGAAATCGCGTTCGGGTCATCCGTGGCCGTTGCATTCGACGGCAAATTACATGCCGACAAAATGAGAACCAGGATGGCAGGTATGGAAATGGTGCGGATAAATTTATTCATTATTTTTCCTCATTTGAGATTGGAACAATTTTACACGAATGTAGACGGACTCGCACACCCCTTTGTTCCTAAACAAAACCCTTCCACCCCTATCGGGCACACGTCCCACTGGGAGACGGCAGGTGTGAGGGTCGTTTCAAAGTCATAAAAAATGCCACAACCGCGTCAAGTTCTTCGCCCTGCTGAAAAATGCTTGTGCGCCGCTATGATGTCGAATTATATCTGTTCCGCCATGAAGTTCCTTATCGTGCGAGTCGAACGAGTTGAGGCCTTGAATTGGGAACGCGTTTGATTTCCCCGCGCGCTTCGAGATCCAGTTTGACTGTGGTCACATACCACATCACCGAGCCTTCAAAATCGCCGCGCACTTCCTTTTCCACGGCGCGCGAGAGTTTCATAAACGTCATTTCCTTGTTTGCGCGCAATACGCTCATAATGGCCTTGCGAATAATTTCATATTTCTCTTTACTGATGTTCACGCCCTGCTTCTTTTCAGGGTGAAGTGTCTTGACAGTGTCTTTCATTTCAGCCTCCTCTGTTTGGGTACGTGATTTTACTCCCAACCACGCAATTTTGCTGGGGCAATTCGAATCGCGACTAGATACTCACCACTGAGTTGCTCCGGCGTCGAGTTCAAATCAATGACTCCAGTTTTGGACTTCCGCAGGTACGCGCGGTTTTTGTTTGCAGGCGGGCATTTCTTATCAATCGTTGCTTTGCCGGTCAAGAAGACAATGAGTCTTTTCTCTCCTTTCTGCCCCTCTGTATTGAAATGCAACGCAACCTGTGGATTCTTCCGGATATGTTTCAACTTGTGCGCTTTTGCCTGGCTGAACACAAGGAACGAATCATTTTCCCAAATAAACCAGACGGGTCTCGGTTGAGGCGTGCCAGTGGAGTCAACCGTGCTCAGCCAGACGAAATATTCGTTTTTCAAATGTTTCTTTGCAACGCGACCGAATTTGTTATTCCAGTCGAGCATGATGATGCTCTATGTTTCCTTTCTCAACCCCAGCCATTCCAGCGCGGGATTTTCATCAGGTGTGACCATTAATTTCGCACCACGGTTGACGGCTGTGTTCTCTCCCATTTGGCTGATCGTTTCCTTTCTTGCAATGACAGCCACCTTGATGCATGACCCCCACACTTTGGCGATCTCGAGTCCAACCGGATGGCGCTCAAGAATGCTGGGATCGCCCTCCATGTGTCTCATATCAACGAATGCCTTGTTGAGGTTTTCCATCCGGCAGTGATCCGCCACTTCGTGAACAGCAGAGATAAACTCTCCCAGCGAATACGGTCCATTGACCTCGGCAAATAAATAATCGCCCTTATTTTGACAGGTGAACATGATCTACTCCATCAATGTGATCACGCCGGTTGTTTGAGTCGTTCCACCACTAGCTCCGCCACATCCTTGACTTGAATCTCGCCGCCATCGGCTTTTGAAGCGTCGGTCATCATTTGCATACAGAACGGACAGCCCACAGCCAGCGTGTTCGCGCCGGTTGCTTTTGCTTCTGCGAATCGAGCGGCGTTCACGCGCGCAGTGCCGTTTTCCTCCTCTTTCCACATTTGTGCGCCGCCTGCGCCGCAACAAAATGACTTGGCTGAATTACGCGGCATTTCTATCGTCAACGCGCCGGTTGCTTTCAGTGCGTCACGCGGCGCGTCGGTAATCCCATTATGCCTTCCCAGATAACACGGGTCATGGAATGTCACTGAAAACTGATCCTTGTCCACTTCCAAACCGATCTTCCCCGCGCCGACCAATTCATTGATGAATTGCGTGTGATGAATCACGGTGAAGTTCCCGCCGAACGCGGGGTATTCATTTTTGATCGTGTGCAAACAATGCGGGCAGGTCGTTACGATTCGTTTCGGCTTCGCTTCATTAAGGATTTCAACATTTTGCGAAGCCATTGTGAAGAAGATATCCTCGCGTCCCGCGCGGCGTGCAGCATCACCCGTGCAGGATTCGTTCTTTCCAAGTACCGCGAAGTTCACCCCTGCCGCGTTCAAAATTTTCGCGAAGGCTTGCGCGGTCTTTTGCGCGCGTGCATCGGTCGCGGGCGCGCACCCAACCCACCATAAGACTTCAGGTTCAGGGTTTTGCTCAATCGTGGGCACATTGAGTCCCTCTGCCCATTTCATTCTATCTGCTTGAGAAACATTCCATGGGTTGGCGTTACGCTCGATGCCTTTGAATGCGTTCTCCAGTTGCTTGGGGAATTTGCTCTCCATCATCGAAAGGTTTCTGCGGATGTCGAGGATGTCGCGCATCGGTTCATTCCCGACGGGACAGATGTCCACACATGCGCCGCAACTTGTGCACGCCCACACCGCTTCTTCTGAAATCAAATTTAGCATCGGCACATCGGTTGTGCCGTTCTTCAAATGATAGCGTTTGTTAATCTCCAACGCGGCGGGCGACAATAACTTTCCGGTATTGTACGCAGGGCAAACTTCCTGGCATCGAAAACATTGAATGCACGCGTAACTATCCATAATCTGTTCCCAGCCCAAATCCTTCATCTTCGCCGCGCCGAATTGTTCAATGGACTGGTCGTCGAGATTGATGTAACTCAACTGCCCGATGGACTTTCTTTCAGGCTTCAATGCAAAATTCAGCGGAGCGACAAACAAATGAATATGTTTTGAGAATGGGAAATATGGAAGGAACGCGACCACCGCGCCAATGGACATCCAAAACGCGACATGCTCTCCCGTAACCAACATGCTTGCCTCAACCCCTGACCATAAACCTGATACCGTCGAAATGATCGGCTGCCAACTGTCAGTTTTTCCCTGCAACGCCAGGTGAAAGGACTCTCCCAACAGCCGCATTAAGTTATGTGTAAAAAACGTCGCTGTGACGATAGCAGAATCAAGCAGGATTCCCGTCCGCGCTTTCGGGTTGAGCAGTGTTGATTCGCGTGTGGACAGAGTCTCAGGTCTCAGAATGTAGCGGCGGAAAGAGAGAGACGCCAAGCCAACAAGAATACCTGCACCCAGGATATCTGCCAGCAGGCGATATACATCGCCGAATAGACCTGCGTTCTCAAGAAGTTTGAAACCTGTGTAACCATAAATTAAATCCGCGATGTTGATGAGCAAGTACGTGAAAAACCCCCAGCCGATAAAACCATGCAAAATACTCACACCCAGGCGAAAGCGAAACACAGGCTTGAAGAAACCCACCTTCCCAATGACTTCACCGATCCGCTTCCACGCCAGTGACCAATCCACTTTGCCTTGCCCGCTTGCGATGTTGTTAATGATGCGTTGTGTCCCACGCCAGGTGAAATATAACGAAATGATAGTTGCCACTGCAAAGAGGATTTTTTCGATGAGAGTGAGCATGGAAACTCCTAAAGTTCCCCGCTCCTGTTGGGACGTGTGCCCGATAGGGTAGAGGGGCTAGGGGTGAGGAGATTTGGTTTAGTGTAGCACAGAAAATAAAAGCGGAGACTCGCGCCTCTGCTTTATTTTCCAGTGAAATTCAATACGTTACTTGCTGATTGTATTTACATACTCAGCCGCGCCCGCGCAACCCTTTGATAGGTTGGCAGAGACGTTTTCCCAATTCAATGGCAACTTCCTGCCAAATACCAGGTCCAGCGCGTCGCCCAAACAACCAGGTCCTGCATTGTAGTTAACGAGGGTGAACTTCCATAAATCCTCATACGTTGCGGCGTTCCCCGCAGTGCCGCCGGTGATGTTTTCTACGAGTTGCCCTGCCTGTTCGCAATTTGCAAGCATCGTGTGTGCAAACACGCCAATGCTGAAATTGGCTCGTTCCAGATCAATCCCCAGCGGACAATTTTCACACGTTGCATTGACCGCCCGGTTCAATGAAAGGCGCACATATTCCTGCTGTTCTGAGTCCAGCCCCAAATAACCTTTGTTACATTCTGCCGAATCCATCACAAGCGGACAGAACTGCTTAAAGAAAGGAGGGTTCCATAACAGGGTTGTATCCGCACCCTGCTCGGTGAGTTGACCCAAACCCACATCGTTCTTCTCGCTTGTCCCGGGCCAGAACTGGCTTTCCTTTGCAAATAAATTTTTCAACAAATGCGCCGGCACGCCGGTATCTTTCCCCACATTCAAAATGATTGCGTCAAATTGATTCTGCCAGGCATTAACTGCCGTCCGCGCCTGTTCCATGCCGCACTCGGATGCGCCGCCGTCAGGAAGCAAGCCGTTATTTTCGCAGGCATTGGCATTCACCACGCCTTTGCGAATTAAATTTGCGGCTAAATAATTGTAAGGCACTTCGGTACCAAGCGTTTCACTTTGCGTTGGGGTGCTGATCCATTCAGGAGGTCCGCCGACGGGGGGCAATGTTTCCCATGCCTGTACGCAACTGGCAACGGGTACGCCAACCCATTGACTGCTCAACACATCCACATACCAATAGGAATGATCGGGGTTGCCGCTATCGGTAATCGCCACGCGGACGAGTGCATTGAAAATCTCACTGCTATCCCCGTAACTTGAGATTGCCCAGAATTGCAAATTAGATCCCTGGTCGCCTGTGATGGGGAGCTTCAGCCTGCACATCGCGTCACAACTGAATGATTGCCCTTCATACAATCCTTCAATTCGTGTAATCTGATAATCAGGTAATGGTTCGATGCCTGTTAAAACCAAAATCGGGTCGAATTCGCAAATACTCGTTGACGATGTGTACACTGGACTGCAATTCTCCAGCGTTACCTGCACAATCGGCGCGGGGAGTTTTGTTGAAATTTCCTTTTGCGCGGGTTGGCTGTTGATTAGCACAAGATAATTCCCCTTGCATAGGTTGATATCAAACTCGGTGCAAGGTTTTTGTTCCACCCAGTCATTGTAATCATCTTCGAGGCAATCCAAATAAATATCCCCGAGTGTTGGCAAACCCTCATGGTCAATTTCGATTTGGCAAATCAGTTCGTTTGTCCCCCAGCGCACCATCCACCAGGAATATTGAGTGTAATCTATCGTTGTGACGGAAAATCTGTCGGGTCCGGGAGGGTCGTTGGAAGGCGCGCCAACTCCTCGTGAGGAGGATGCGAACCCGCTTCCCGCTACGACGAGGAGCAGGCTCAGCATTAAGAGCCGTATCCTCCACCTAACCCGAATCCCGTTGTCCAATCTCATAAAAAGAGTCCACCTCCATTATAGCGGACTCTTTTTCAATTGCGTCTATTTTTGCTTCCTCTTCTTGGTTACAGTTTTGGCTGGTTTTTTTGGCTTTGGCTGGGCTTTGGCAACCGGCTCTTGCAATTCCTCGAGCATTGTCATGTCCTGGCGGAGGTTTCGGTTGCGGATGTAGATGCTTGTGACGTAGATTGCCAGCACAAGGAATGCAATGGTATAACCGGCGATCATGTAGCCTGAAGTATCGGGGGTGGGTTCTTGAAAAAACATTTAGTCTCCAGTTCGAGGGTGTGTCGCACTTGATGTTGGGGTAAAACTCTTTGAAAAGATTTACTTCCACGATGCGACTCATCCCATTAGGCGAGGTGCGACGCACTCGTGTGTGAATTACATCGTCACTTTCATTTTCAATTGTTCAACTTCATCCCGCAAATTTTCCAGCCGGATTCGATTCCAGAACAAGTCAATGAAGATGACGGTGAATGCGAACAACGCAAAGAAGAACGCGCTGAGCATATCAGGTGTCATGCTGAACGCGCCCTCCGCTTCCGAGTTCGAGCCAGCGATGACCACTGGATGGATCGTGCGGAATAATCGAATGGCGAAAAAAGTGATCGGCGCGCTGAGACCACCGATGAGGGCGTAGACCGCGCCGAACCTTGCGCGGCGGTCGGGGTCGTCAATTCCCTGACGGAGCATGAAATAGGCGATGTAAATTAATTCGGTGATCGCGGCAGTGGTGAGGCGCGGGTCCCACGTCCACCACGTGTTCCATGCCGGGCGCGCCCAAATGGAGCCGAGAATGATCGTGATGAGGAAGAAAACAAGGCTCACTTCGATAGCCGCCACTTGAATGCGATCCCACTTCAAATCTTTTGTGATCAGGTAGATCACGCTCAAGCCAGCTGTGAAGACGAATCCGACCAGCGCGACCCACGCGGTGCCGATGTGGAAGTAAAATACGCGTTGCACATCTCCCATCACTTTTTCCGTCGGCGCGACGAAAATTGCGATGTACGCGGATGTCAAAAGCAGGATGATAGAGGCGACATCCAGGATTTTGAGGGTGATTGGTTTTGAATGCATGTGAACTCCTTTATTTGAGACTGGGGATCAGTGATTGGAGGATTTTTGCGCGCACATCAGCCTCCAAACCTAGTCTCTAATTTTCATTCCTCAACAATATTGTCAAACGCCATGAACGAAACAGAGATAAAAATAATATCGTAGGCAATCAATAAATTGATCGGGAAGGCGATTTCCGCAAAACCCGATCCATCCAAAAATCCGCCGCTCGCTTTGACAGCCGCGAGCAAAACGGCGAAGGCAACCGGGAAAAGCAGGATGGGGAGCAGAACATCACGCGTCCGCGTTTGCACGGACATGGCGGCGAGCAACGTGCCAATTGCAGTGTAGCCAATCGAACCCAGCAAAATAACCATCAATAAGCCAGGCTGAAATAAATTGGTATTGTAAAGAATGCTGTAGACAGGCAGGACGATGGCTTCTACGATCAGCATAAATGTCAGGTTGCTGATAAATTTTCCGAAGTAAATTGCCGAACGATCAACTGGAGCCAATAACAAGCCGTCGAGACAGCCGCGATCCTTTTCGATTGCCATCGAGCGGTTGAGTCCCAGAGTCCCTGCGAAGGCGAAGGTTGCCCAAAGCACACCCGCGGTCACCGATTGGCGCGTTTTGATATCCAGTTCGAGAGCGAAGTTGAAAATGAGGATCACGAGAAGGGAAAATACGAGCATGGATGAAATCAATTCGTAGGAACGGAATTCGGCGCGCAGGTCTTTCCATACAATGGCAGAGATGGCTTTGGTGAAACTGCCTGAATTCTGCTGGCGCGGGATGATTTGTTTTTTTGCCATGCTATCCAGCCAACGCCTGTTTGTAAAATGTTAGCAAGTCGGTTTTCTTCAATTGCTTGCGAGTAGCCGAGGCCGCGATCACCCCGTGCGAGAGAATGTCGAACCGCGTGGCAAGATTCTCGGCGCGGGCAAGATCGTGTGAAGTCATCACGACAGTGCGTCCCTGTGCGGCGACGGTTTTCAGCACATCATCGAGCATGGCGGAGGCATCTTGATCCAAACCTGTGTAAGGTTCATCGAAGAGCATCACATCCGGGTCGTGGAGCATGGCGCGCCCTATGGCAAGCCTTTGTTGCATACCGCGCGAAAACGTACGGACCAGGTCTCGGCGGCGGGTTTCGAGACCAACCATTTCTAAAATTTCAGTAACTCGTAATTGGTAATTCGCAATTCCATACATACGGGCATAAAAGCGCAGGTTTTCTTCTGCGCTGAGATCGCCGTACAACAAGGGAAGATGCGAAACCACGCCCAGTCTCGCACGCACTTGTGCGGCTTCATGTGGAAGTTTATATCCTGCGATATTCACTTCCCCCAATGACGGACGCGATAACGACGCGAGAATTCGCAGAAATGTGGTCTTCCCCGCACCATTAGAACCCAGCAACGCGACGAACTCGCCTGGCTGAACTTCAAAGTCCACGCCGCGCAAGACGGTCTTTAATCCAAATCGCTTGACAAGTTTTTTTACGGTGATCATTTTTTGTTTTGTAGGGGCGGGGTCTTCCCGCCCTTGTTCCTGGCGAACCAAAATGAGCGAGAGAACCTCGCCCCTACACATTTACACCATATCCTTCAATATCTCTTTCAATTCTGCACGCCTCTTTTGATACGCCTTCTCCGAAATCTTTTTCATGCCATGCAGGTCATCGAGCGCGATGATGGCATCCATCACCTCTTCAGGAGATAGAAAATCATCTTCGACGGCATCAACGTTCTTCCCTTGTTTGCGATCCTGGCGGTACATCCACAAGCCAGCAAGGGCAAGGACCAAGCCCAATGCGCCTGTGCCGACGAGAAGGCTTTGATTGAATCCCGAAGAAGAAGCATCGTGCGATTTGCCTGTCAACGTAAAGGCAAGCGTCCCGCCTGCATCAACGCTGTTGGATTCGTAAATTTGATATCTGAACTCTTGGATGGATTGGACGCCGAGGTCGGCCATTTGCGTATTTTCGGCTTTCATTCCCTCCGGCACATACACGTTTATCGAAGAGACAGGCAACACAAAAGTCTGTGAAAAATTCAACTCATTCGTGGTTGGCAACGATGAAAATGCGATCAAGCCATAGGCGGCTTCACTCGGCGGGATGGCGAATCCATTTTCAGTGGGGATGAAGTTTTCGCTATCCTGCATTGGTTCAAAGCCGAATCCCGACGAGCCTTCGGGAAATTTGATGAATGGGATTTCATCACTTTCACCCGATGGAACTAGGATTATTTTTTCAGTGATGTTTCGAAAAGAATAAAGCCCGTACACCTGAACCGCGTCTGACCCATACTCGAAGATGAATTGCACATCATCCATTAACAACGAGGAGGTGTCTGTTGTGATTTCATACAATACAAGCGCAGGCACCGCCACGGATTGTGCGCCCTCTTCGACGACCGCAAACCCTGATTGCAATGGCACGCCTTCGTATATTACTTCTACAAGAAAGATTCGGTCTGTTGGAATTTCGATATTGTCGAAAGTAAACGTGCCGTCAACATTCACGATGCCGTCCAAAGTCATCACTTCAAGCGGACCTGCATTCGGGTCGTTTGCATCGTGTTCGAATCCGCGTAATGTGATCACTAAATCGGATGGCAGATCCGCTCCGGTTTTATTTTCGATGGAGCCGCTGACGATGCCGAATCCCGGTTGAGGGATGGCAGTCGCTTCACTCTCAGCCAAAGCCTGACTCGTCCCAACGGGCGTCGCCGCGGCTGAGACGGGAGTCTCGATAACCGAAACAGGCTCAGGCGTTGTGAGAGGCGACATGTCGAAGGAGAGAGTTCGCAAGTACGCGGCAACTGCCCACAAGTCGTCGTCATTGAATTCAGACCCGAATGCGGGGACGTCATCATTGCCCTGCCGAACGATGCGCGCTAATTCAACATTTGTCAACGCAGACATTATTTCCTGATTTTCAAAATAATCTTTTGAACATCCTGCGCACTTCGATTCAAATAACTGCCTGCCCGTTTCAATTTGTTCTGGTGTTGTATGCAGAGTCAATACGAACGCAGTGACGTCCCAGCGCTCCTGATCGTTGAGGCTTGCAAACGGAGGCATGAAGCGGTCAATGTTGCCGCGCGTGACCGCTGTGTAGTATTGCGCGGGCGACGCGGGGCGCGCGATCTCAGCAAGCCCGAATGCACGCATGGTGACTCCAAGTTGAATACCTTGCTCGCCGTCGCCCAAACCTTTTTCGCCGTGACAAGGCATACATTTTTCAATATAGATGGCCGCGCCATTCGCGACGCTCGGTGGTTGCGCAGGATACAACGGACCTAATGTTGGCAAAGGTGTTGGTGGCACGTAGTTGGGAGGCGGCGTGATATCCTCCGCCAGCGTGAAGTTGCAGGCGGAGAGGAGGAGGGTGAGTGTGAGCGATATGAGGTAACGTAGTTTCATTGGGTCTTCTGCTGTAATTGATGATTTCCAATTACGATTTACTTTAATGATTTTCCGCACGATGGACAAAACCGATCCGTCGTCATCACGGGCTTGCCGCACTTGGGGCAAAAGCCGGCAGATTTCCCTTTGCGTCCCTTGCGGCGCGAAGCAATCATGGATTCGATGTCTTCATCGCTGAGTTTGGGTTTCGCGTTTGATGCATCTGCGCGGCGCGCGGCAACCGCGCTCGTTTCTTTAGGAGCTTTCAGTGAGACGAGCGGGGCAACTGCTTTCTCAATACGTGTTTCCGTGTCTACTTGAGTACTTCCCGGTGCCATCTCATCCAACTTCCTCAAGATGTCCGCGCCTTTTTGCAGAAGATTCGCGCGTTGGGTTGGATAATCTTCATCAGGAATTTTTCCCAACTTGAAATCGAAATCCAGTTCCTGCAACGAGCTGAGCACACGGTCGCGTTCAGCCATCAATGCAGAGAGATCGTGATCTTCCTCAACGACGCGGCGTGTGCGTTTCTGCGTGAAAGGCGCGTAGAGATACATCCCCACAAGGATAAGAACTGCCAATGTAAAAAAGATTGCGGAGATATCCATGTTATTTCAACAACGGATCAATCTGTGCGCGGATCTGGTCAATGCTCGAAAACGGACCGATCTTCACAAAACGCAGAACGCCTTCTTTATCTACGAAATAGGTTTCAGGCACAGCCGCAATCCTGAAATATTGCGAAATGCGCGTCGCAAGGTCAGGTCCGTTTGCATAGGTGATACCAAATTTTTTTAAGTAAATGCGCGCGTCGGTTTCAGTGTCTACATAATCCACACCGAGGAAGACCACTTCGCCTGTCGGTTCATATTCCAACCATGCTTCTTGCAAATCTGCGGCTTCCTTTTCACACGGTTTGCACCACGATGCCCAGAAATTGATCACCACCACCTTGCCGCGCAGATCTTCCAGATTAATTTCACTCTTCCCGTCAAACTCGTAGCCGCTATAAAATGTCAGTGGGAAATTATCAATGACCTCGCCAGGTTGGACGGTGCCTTGTTGTCGGCGGCTGAGTCCCATGGCGACGATGGCAAGCAATACTGCCAAAAACGCCCAAATGACGATCTGTATCCACAGTGGGACAGCGCGGCGCGCTGGTGTTGTTTCAGTCATAAATTTTCCGCCTTGCTCACCTCTTCCTGTGGGAGAGGGGTTGGGGGTGAGGGATTATTTTCTCTTCTTTAATTCTTCTTCAAGTTTTGCAATGTACTCATCCTGGGGGATGGATTTCGCTTCGTTTCGACCAGGTTCAACGCGACTTCTCTTCGGTGAGGCTGATTCCGTCACAAGGGGCTTTCTCCATGCCCGCAACGCGCTGACAAGCAACGCCGCTCCCAAAAGGATTGCCACCACAGGGATAAGATACGCCTTCAACTTATCGCGCGGATCACCCGTGGATCGTTCCCCATAAGTGACAGCAAAAAAATCAATGATCTCGTCCTCTGTTTTGCCTTCGCTCAACATTTCGCGGATCTGCTCCCGCCATTGGCGACACGCCTCCGTCGGGCATACATCTAATGGAGTGTTTTCGCATACAGGGCAATACAACTTCTTCGCGATCTTGTTTACTTCGTCATCCGTGGGGGCGGGTCCCTGGGCAAGCGCGATTGAAAGAGTCGCAAATAGTGCGGCAAGAAAAGTTATTAGAATTGCGTACTGCGTGTTGCGTAATCGTCGTTTGGTCACGTTTACCTGTTTATGTGTCTACTTGTTTACTCGCCTTCAATCCGCCGCGCTAGCCTGCCGAACACGTTTCCCGGCCGGCACAACCACGCGTTCCGGGTCCTTATCGGGCCACGCCGCGATGACAATGCCCACGAGGAAGAGCAGGCTTCCCATCCACAGCCAGTTCACCAGCGGGTTGACGAAAATTTTGAATGTCGCGCCGGTTGCAGAAGCAGGTTCCCAATTCACGAGCAAGATGTACAAATCATCTTTCAATGTCGAGCGTTGACCCGGGATGGTCATTGATTGCTGCGCGTCGAAATAATAATCAATGCGCGGGTTGAGTTCGCCGAGATAGGCGCCGTCTTGATATACGCCGAGAACCGCGCGGGTGACTTCGCGCCCGTCAGAGCCCGTGAAGCGCGCAATATCCTCATACACCACATCATAGCCGCCGATGCTTTTCTGCTGACCAACCTCAAGTGTTCCTTGTGTCTCCACCTGGAAGAGTTCGATGCCGAGAATGCCGATTGCCATCAGCATCATACTCAAATGGATGATGTACCCACCATACCGGCGCCGGTCACGCCCTGTGAGATTCCAAAAAGCCGTGAAAATATTCTCACCCTGGCCTTTCTGCCGCGCCCTGGCGCCGCGCCAATATTCGTACAGTGTTACAAAGATGACAAGAGCAACAAGGAAGAAGCCGATGACCGCATACGCGTTGCGTGCGTACGTTGCGAATACAATCGCGGTGACTGCCATCGCCCCGACGGTTGGCTTCCAAATTGCATGCCCTAATGTTTTCATCGTGGAATGCCCCCACGCGGAGAGAGGTGCGATGCCCATCAAGAACATCAAAGTCGCAAACAGTGGTCCATTCGCGCGCTCATAATAAGCAGGGCCAACCGTCACTTTCGCGCCAGTGAATAATTCTGATGTCAATGGGTAAATTACACCCCAGAAACATACGACCAGAATACTCATGAATAACAAGTTGTTGAACAGGAACAGAGCCTCACGCGAAAGGAGGGAAGTCATCTCAGTCTCTGATTTCAAACCGCCCCAGCGATAAATGATTAGCCCTACGGAAGCCACGAACGTGATCACAATGTACCCAAAGAACAACGGACCAATCGCGCTTTGTGCAAACGCATGAACAGATGAAAGCACCCCCGAACGTGTAAGAAACGTTCCAAAGATGACCAGGTCATACGTGAGGATCACGAGCAACATGTTCCAGTGTTTCAACATGCCGCGCTTCTCTTGAATCATCACCGAGTGCAAAAACGCCGTGCCTGTCAGCCAGGGCATGAACGCGGCGATCTCCACCGGGTCCCAGCCCCAGTAACCGCCCCAGCCGAGCACGTCATACGCCCAGCGTCCTCCGAGGACGAGTCCGAATGTGAGGAAGAGCCAGGCCCACAACGTCCAGCGGCGCGTGATGCGAATCCAGCGGTCATCCGTGCGCCCTGTTATCAACGCCGCAATCGCAAATGCAAACGGGATGACGAAGGAGACGAAGCCAAGATAAAGCATTGGGGGGTGAATGATCATGCCCGGGTGGCGAAGGAGCGGATTTAATCCACGCCCATCTTCCGGGGTGAACAGGATGCTATTTGCAGGCTGAAGAATATGCGCGTCAACCCCAGCCGGGGTTTGATACAGTTGTGCAAACGGATTCTCAAAGAAGACGGTCATGCCGATGAAGAACGCCAGCGTGACACATGAGACGAGAATCACCCATGGCAGAAATTCGCGGTCACGATCCCATTTTCGGAGGGTGACCAGTGATGCAAACGCAGACATGAGCCATGACCAAAATAAAAGCGAGCCAGCCTGCCCGCCCCACCATGCGGTGACCTTGAGATACGTAGGCATGGAACGGCTTGTCACTTCATAAACGAATTGGACTTCGAAATGATTATTGATGAGGAGATAAATGAGAAGCCCTGCCGCGAGGGTGAGCAGGGGCCAGGTGAGTAACATGGCGCGGCGCGCGCTTTCCACCATGGACGCGGCGCGTTGGGGATTGTCTCTATTATCCAGCCAGTCTGCAATGAGACGAGCCCGTTTTGTGGGGACGCCGCGAAAGAAGAAAGCCAAGCCTTTTGGGTTTGAAAACGAAGCCGCCACCGCGCTATACACGGTAACGAAAAATGTGATGAGTAAAATGCCAAACCCAAAATTTGCGATCATCGAATCTCCTCAAACAAATCCAATTAAACACGAAGGGTGAAAATCAAAGGTTTTCCTTTGTGCTCTTTGTGTCCTTTGTGGTGAAGAAATCCTCCATTAATTTCCAGCCTGGTCTGGCACGGCCTCTTCGTAACGAGTTGGGCATTTCAGCAGCAGTTCATCCGCGTAGAAGACGCCATCTGCGGCGAGATGGCCTGTGACAATGGCTTGCGCTTCGTGACGCAACAGGTCAGGCTTGACGCCGACATATACTATAGTCATGCGCTCGCGCGAAGGATCAATCACGGCTTGATGCAGGGCTTCGGCGAGTCCGCCTTCGGTTTCGATCTCAGGACCATCCGCAGGGACGTGTGCCACTTCAAAGGTCAAGGTTAGGCTTTGGGGGTCGTACCGAATCGTGTCGCCGATCACGGCGCCCGAGACGCGTAGATTCTTATCCACTATATCCGATGATTTTGCGTTGAGTTCATCCACGGTCATAAAAAATTCCGATGTGGACGATGCCGCGTTCCAGATCAAAAAGACGACCGCGCCTAAAATGAGCAATCCGCCAATGACAAATTTATTGATTTTCATACAAATTCTCCTAAATTTATGTCTTTGCGAGCCGCCGCTCTTGTTCTTTGGCGGCGAAGCAATCTCCTTTTGAGGCGAAGCATCTCATAAACAGGGGATTGCTTCGGCAAAGACCGCCTCGCAACGGCATTTGTACGGTAGAGAAATGTTCACTTCATTGTACATGGCGAGATTAACAGCGACTGAGAACCAGCACTGACGAAAGTCGTAACATTTCTCTGATTAATGTAAGGGCAACCAAAAATCCCATCTCGAAAGCGAGACGATTAGGGTGAGGGAGGTTCGAGCGACCAGCCGATTAATCCTCATCCTCTTCCTTTTCAACACCGAAGGCTTTATCAATTTTTTCCATTACCTTCGGCGTGAGTTTTGACACAAACTTATCTGCTTTCAAGTTCTCATGCAGTTGTTCAACTTTGCTGGCTCCCAAAATGACCGTGCTCACATTCGGGTTCTTGAGGCACCAGGCGAGCGACAGTTGCGAGAGTGTGCAACCCAGCTCCTTTGCAATCGGCTGGAGGGCGCGGACTTTGGCGAGTCTGTCTTTGTCTTTTATATCTTTATGAAGCCAGCTATAGCCTTTGAGGTTGGCGCGGCTGTCTTTCGGGATGCCCTTCAGATATTTGCCTGTTAGCATTCCCGAAGCCAACGGACTCCAAATGGTTGTGCCATACCCGTAATCCTGAAACAGGCGTGCGTATCCCTTCTCGAATCGTTGGCGTTCAAACAGGTTGTATTCCGGCTGTTCAGTGACTGGTTTATGCAGATGATGCTTCTCTGCAATTTGAAGCGCCGTGACGATTTCGTCTGCCTTCCATTCAGACGTTCCCCAGTACATTGCCTTGCCCCATTCGATAATGTTGTGCATCGCCCACACCGTCTCTTCGATAGGTGTTGTTTTATCGGGGCGATGGCAATAGACCACGTCCACGTAATCATGTTGCAAACGCGCAAGCGAACCGTTGATACCCTCAATCAGACGTTTGCGATTCAACGTATTCCGCTCATTGATCCCATTGTGTATTCCCCAGAAAAACTTTGTAGTGACAAGATAACTGCTTCTGCGCCAATTCAATCTCTTCAAAGCCGCGCCCATCACTTCTTCCGATTTTCCCCTTGCGTATACCTCTGCATTATCGAAAAAATTCACGCCCGTATCGTACGCGGCAGACATGAGTTCCACCGCCGCATCCACATCCACCTGATTCTTGAATGTGACCCATGAGCCAAATGAAAGTTCGCTCACGCGAATCCCTGTGCGCCCCAAATGACGATAGTTCATTATTTTCTCCTCGTAATAAAATTCCCTCTATTATAATCTCCTCATGCCTCGCATTTTGCTTTCTGCCTTTTGCCTTTTTCTTTTGACTGCTTGCGCCCCTCAACAAGCGGACTCAACGCCTCAGGTAGTTGACCTCATTCCATTCGCTACCTCCACCCGGAGTCCGCTTCGGACTCCCGATGGCTTGGTCCCGCTTACCACGCCTCTCCCCAGCCCAACTCCTTTCACGTACACCGTGCAGACTGGCGACACGATGAGCCAGATCGCCGAAAAATTCCGCGTCTCGTTGGATGATTTGCAAGCCGCGAACCCTGAAGTCTCAGCGAATGCGATGTCTGTAGGGCAGGTGATCAAAATTCCCAGCAACCCTGATAACCCCTCCGGTGAACCGACTCCAACCCCCGCGCCGTTCACTGTTGAACAGATCGAATGCTACCCAACCATAGACAAGGGTATGTGGTGTTTCGTTTTAGTTCATAATGACTTCCCTGAATTCATCGAAAACGTCAGCGCGCAAGTGACCTTGGTTGACTCAAACCATGCGACTATCGCGACACAAACGGCTTTCCTCCCGTTGAATATTTTGCCGCCGAATACATCGTTGCCGCTTGCTGTTTACTTTCCGCCTGATATTCCGTTTAATGCAAAGCCTCAAGTACAGGTGCTCACTGCGATTCGTTTATTGCCAACCGATGAAAGATATTTGCCCGCGACGATTAACCATACGCTAGTGCAGGTGAACGCAGGCGGGCACAGCGCGCAGGTGAGTGGATTGGTGTTGTTACAGAGTCAAACGTCAGCTGCGAATCAGGTTTGGGTGGTCGCGACAGCCTACGATGGCGCGGGACGCGTGGTCGGAGTTCGCAGGTGGGAATCGAATGCAGGTCTCCTGGCGAGCGGGAGTCTTCCATTTAATTTTATGATATCCAGTGTAGGAGGCAGAATCACGCGCGTCGAGTTTGCGGTTGAAGCCCGCCCTTGATGCTTTGGGCGGGTCTCAGACCCGCCCAGAACTTTTACTTTCCATCCAACCACATATATCGTTCAATTGGAATATCAATCGGGGTGAAGACATATCCTTTCACATACGGCTTGACCAGTTGATACGAAAGCGAATGTGACGTGAACAGCGCGGCGGCATCATCCACGAGAATTTGTTCGGCTTGCTGATACAGCGCGATGCGTTTCGTCACATCACGTTCGACGCGGGCTTGTTCAAGCAATAAATCAAGTTGCGGGTTGGAATAGCCGCTGTTGTTTTGCGGCGAGCCAGTGTGAAATAACACATCCGCAAAATTTTCAGGGTCGGGGTAATCAGCGCACCAGCCGCCGCTGAAGAGTTGACCGTGGTTGCCTGAATGGATTTGCTCCAGATAAAAATTCGGTTCAAGGTTTTCAACGGTGATCGTCACGCCAAGATTCTGCTCCCACATCTCAGCCATTGCCGCGATATCCCCGCCGATATAACTGCCAATGCCTCCCTCGGTAAAAACAATGGGAGGTAAGCCATTCGGTCCGCCATACTTTGATTCGGCGAGCAGTTGCCGCGCCTGGGCTGGATCATACGGCAAGCCTTTGAGGGCGATGTTGAACCCGGGCAGGGCAGGCGGATATAACCCGTTTGCGGGAAGCGCGCGTCCATCCAAAACAATGTCAATATATTTCTGGCGGTCGAATGCCATGCTGAACGCTTTGCGTACATTCACATCATCGAACGGCGAGCGTGTTGAGTCAAAGTTGACGTACCCCGTGCAAAGCGAGACGCCTGTGAGCAATTCTTTTTGGAGCGGCTCAGTTGGATTGGTGAATCGTTCAATGGAATAAACGCTCGCGATGTCAATGTCTCCAGTTTCATAGAGTCGCTGCCCGTCGCCGGAATATAGCTGAATCACAACATACGGAATGCTCGGCGCGCCAAGATAAAAATCCGGGTTTGCCTCGTAGACCTTTACTTCGAACCGCTTCCACTCGCGTAATTTGAAAGGTCCGGTGCCGTTTGGCTGGCGAACCCACCCTTCGCCGCTTTCCACATTTTCCCTGTCAACGATAAACGCAGTTGGATACGTGAGCTTCAATAGAAAATATGGCTTGGGCGCGTCAATCGTCACTTGCAAGGTGTGATCATCTACTGCGGTCACTCCGGTGATGGTATCCGCTTGCCCCGCGTTCATTTCATGCACGCCAACGATGTCGCCTAAATAGGTTAAGACTGTGTCCGACCCCAATGCAGGGCTGGCGGCGCGCTCCCATGAATAGATGACATCCTGCGCGGTGACCGCGCGTCCGTTGTGGAATTTTGCACTCGCCCGTAAGTGAAATGTGTAGACTGTTCCGTCGGCATTCACACTCCATTTTTCTGCGAGATCAGGCGTGAGATTTAGATTTGGATCAAAAGAGACCAGCCCGCTGAACACGAGCTTATCTCCTGAACTGTATGTCATCGCTGGATCATAATCACGCGGATTAGTGGACTCGCCTCCTGCGAGGACCAATGCCTGGTCAAGCGGAACATCTGTTTGCCCCGCTGACGCGGGATTCGGCGCGGCTAACCGAAGCATTGATACACCAGTCACAATCGCCAATATAACTCTTGCAACGCGCGCTTCGACTGCGTTCGCCTTCGGCTCACTCCGCTCAGCGCGAAAGTATTTATGAACCATTCGTCCCTCCATTGTTGTTTTGGCGGCGGAGAAATATTCCCATTGCAAATATGCCGAAGATCACAAGAAAGATGCAACAGAATCCCAGCAAGATAAGAGTTAATGACAGTGGAGGACCCGAGCGAGTGGGCGTCTCAGGTGTAGGCTCGTTATCAAATGATGAAGTAGGGATTGCAGTTGGTGTGACTTGCCCTGCAAGTTGCCATCCCGAAACCGGGACGATGGTTGGAACATACGTGGCAGTTGGCTGCGCGGTGGGTTGTGCCGAGACCGTTCGGAGCTGTGCGCCTATCCCTTTTCGCCATTGATCTTCAAGCCCCTCCACGTTGAATCCGTACGTCTGTGTTAAAGCTTCATCAATTGTCAGCCCATCACGCAGGGATGTGAGCAGAGCAGTCATCTTTTTCTGCCCATACGTTTCTACAAGAAATTTTGTGACACTATACGATTGGCTGTAAGAAAGATAGGCTTTATCTGCCACTTCGGAGAATCCACTACTCAATGAGCGGACTGACAGTAACGTGTCGTTTTTAATCGCGTCGTCCAGTTGCTGTTGCGAGGAGGGATCGAGTTCGCCTTCGCTGTAAACCGCGAGTCCTTCGTTGAGCCAGGTGGGAACATCGCCGAGACAAGAGAATGTGAGATGACCAACAAGCACATGGGTAAGTTCGTGAACAATCGCGTCGCGTCCCCAATCGAGATCGGATGGCGAGATGCCGAGGATGACAATATCCTGATCGGGGAATGCCTGTCCGCCTGTCCAGGAGGGTTCGTAGAGGATGGCATCTTGCAGGTCGTTTGTGTTCGCAAAGATATAAATGTCAATTGGCGAGTCGGCTTTGAGTCCAGATTCAGTTTCGTTGAATTCAAGACCACCCTGCGCGGCATTGAGCAAATCTCGGGCGAAGGCTTCGTCTCCGTTGTGCCAGTGGAAGTTCAGATTGCCCTCATTGATTGTTTTCCAGTTGTGAACGTCGTCGAGCCAGGTCGCGGTTTTTGTTTCGCTCACGGTTTCTTTTCCGTATGCATCTACAGCCCGCCATCGCCACCAAAGTTTTGCGCCGGGAGGCAGGGAGCCGCTTTGGCGCATCTCCCATGCCCATTCTGCCTCCACGGTTTTGCCGGGTGTGAATTGCGGAAATGCTTTTGCGATGACTTCGCCACAAGTCTCCTGCTCGTTGCCATATTCAAGAACAACAGATTGGATTTCCGAATCGCTGGAGAGGGTCGCTATGAAAGTTGCTGTTTCGGGAAAGTTAAGGATGACGCGATTGTTCGCCACGTCCGCGAGAGGGGAGGCAACCCCAAAGGGATGCTTCGCGAAGGCTGAGGTGGGAGTCAGCAGGCCAAGGCTGAGAATGAGCGCAATGATTTTTATCCGCAAGATCGTCTCCGTAAATAATTTCCTGCAAGTGTAACATGTGACGCTTGCTACCTTCCAATTCCTTTTCAACAGCGAGAGGCTGGTTTGACGCAGGTATCCCTTGCATGTATAATCTTTTAATCTCCCCGATGGGGGATTTTACAATGTGCCGCATGAATATCTAAACTAGGAATATGAGTTTTAGTCTTCAGGTTACCCCAATAGTTTAGAAGTAGATGAGTTAAGCGGTATTGAGGTAGACATGGCTCTGCGCGGCAATTTACGCGATTTTACAATTACACAATTACTCAACTTGATCAATCTTGCTCAAAAGACCGGCACACTGGTTGTGGATGGCCCAAGTGAACAGGCGTATGTATCATTCCGTGATGGGAAGCTGGCGTATACACGTGTTGGGCAAGATGATGGAAGCCTTGCCGCTGTTTTGCATAAAGCGAACAAGCTGACGGTCAACCAATATCGCGCCATTGTCGAGCGTGCCGGAAAGATCACAGATAAAGAGCTTGGGTTATTGCTCATCAACGCGGGCTACCTTTCGCAGGAGGAAATCCTCGCGAATTTACAGGGCTATTTCACAGAAGTGATTCGCCGCCTCTTTACGTGGGTCGAAGGTTCTTTCCGGTTTGAAGGCGAGATGATGCCGCCCGATGATCGCATCAATGTGCGTCTTGACCTTGAAAACATTATTATTGAAGGCTCCCGTCAACTACGGGAGTGGGAGCAGTTGCAGGATGAAATCCCCAGCCTGGATATGGCGTTG
>Ga0247727_10006871_pt1 | contig 22085 bp, 15 predicted proteins | sample WisWelCaveWW1625_FD_202498 | JGI IMG/M metagenome (GOLD analysis project Ga0247727, IMG submission 202498) | Biofilm microbial communities from Wishing Well Cave, Virginia, United States - WW16-25 | ecosystem: Environmental > Aquatic > Deep subsurface > Groundwater > Cave microbial mat | place...
ATCTCGCGCCGCGCTTTCTGCCGGGATGGCTCTGTCATCGCGCACCTAGCCGGAGTGGCAATTTAACATAGCAGGTATCCCCTTTCAACAAACTGCAAGCTTTCTGTGCGTTGCGCGATACCCCAACTGGCGCGGTGGTCGCCGGCTGCGGCAGGCTGATAGAATGCGGCCAGCGGAGGGAACATTTTACCGGCCCCCTTCGTTCCATAGGGTGAGGCTGGAAGATGAGCCGGTTGAGAGGATTACGAGCGGTTGGAGGCAGACCTTCAACTGGTTCAGCAATGTCTCCAGGGCGAAGGCGCTGCCTGGGAGGAACTAGTGCACCGGCACACGCGGCGCGTGTACAACCTGTGTTACCGCTTCACCGGGAACGCGCACGAAGCCGAAGATATGACCCAGGAGGTATTTCTTAAGGTGTATCGAACGCTGGGGAGCTACCGGGCGCTGCACGGGGGATTCACCACGTGGCTCACCAGTGTTTCGCGGAACCTGCTGATTGATCATTACCGGCGGACACGCAAAGACCGCGTGACCTCGTCACTCGACGACCAGGATTCGCCGGCGGAACAATTGCACTCCGCAGCGCGTACACCGGATGAGCTCGCGCTGGCCGGAGAGATCAGCGTGAAGGTGCAGAGAGGCCTCGAGAAGCTGTCCCCGGATTTGCGCGAGGCGGTCATCCTGAGAGATCTACAGGGACTGGAGTACAGGGAGATTCAGGATGTGCTGGGAGTGCCGGAAGGAACTGTGAAATCCAGAATCAACCGCGGGAGGATCGAGCTGGCGCGGCTGCTGGAGCACATGGGAATGCGTCCGGAGTAGAGGTATGACCAGGAACTGCGCACAAATCGAAGACCGGCTGGGCGAATACGTGGACCGCCTTCTGCCCGCGGCCGAGCGCGCGGAGTTTGAAGCGCACACGGCGCAGTGCCCGCTGTGCTCAGGGCTTCTGCGGCAGGTGCGCGGGTGCGTCGCGCAGATGCACCAGATGGAAATGCTCGAGGCGCCGGCGGGGCTGGCCCCGGCAATTCTTGACGCCACGCTGGGCCCGCGGGCGCAAAAGGCCGCCTTCTGGCGCGTGTGGCTGGGCAGCTTGCAATTGGTGTGGCAACCGCGGTTTGCGCTGGGCTTGGCGGCTGCCGTGCTTAGCATGGCGCTGGTGTTGCCCGCTCTGGACATGGACCCGCGCAATTTGTCGATGAGCGACCTGCATCCGGCAAATATGTACCGCGCGGCGGACCGCAGGATCCACATCCTGTATGTGCGCGGGGCAAAATTCATAAACGACCTGCGCGTGGTCTACGAAATTCAGTCGCGGTTTGGCGGCAGCCGCCCGGCCACGCCGCCGGAAGGCGAACCGAATCCTCCGCAGCAGCGTCCCGGAGACCCCCGGCGCGAGCGCAACCGCGCCGACGAAATCCAACTGGATTCCATGATTCTGGCGTCTGTGAGCAGCAGTCAGACTGAGAGGAGCTACTGATGAAGTGTGCGGTCCACACGGAAGTGGATGCCAGCGGGTTTTGCCGGCAGTGCGGCAAGGCGTTGTGCGGAGAGTGCAAGCGCGACGTCCGCGGCATCTTGTATTGCGAGGGGTGTCTGGCATCGCTGGTCACGCGCCCGCAGGCAGCCGAAGGCGGAGGCGGAAACAGCCCGGTGCTGGCCGGCTTCCTGGGCGCATTCCCGGGATTGGGGGCCATCTACAACGGTGAGTACACGAAGGGGATGGTCCACGTCGCCGTGTTTGCAGGTTTCGTGACCATCCTCTCGGGAGGCTTCGCAGAAGGCCTGGAAGCCATATTTGGAATCGGCCTGGCCTTTTTTATCTTGTTCATGATCGTGGACTCCGTGCGATCGGCCAAAGCGCTCCAGCGCGCGCCGCAGGCTGCGGGAGCGACAGACCAAACGCCGGGCGGGCCGTTGGTTGGGCCCATGATTCTCATCGGCATCGGTGTGCTGTTCATGCTGCAAAATTTCGAACTCCTGAGCGTGCACAGACTGATGCGCCGCGGATGGCCGTTGATTCTGATTGCCGTGGGCGTGCACCTTCTCTGGCAGCGGATGCAGGGCAGCTCTTCCGGGGATGGCAAGTAATGGCGCAGCGGTATTACTGTCCCTGCGCCCACTGCCGCATGCGCGGGCTGATGGGCCCGGCCGTCCTCATCGCAGTAGGGCTGCTGTTCCTGGCGCGGGAACTTGGCTGGCAGCGCGAGTTCTGGGAACTTTCGCCCATCATACTGATTGTGATCGGCGTGGTGAAACTGGCCCAGGCGCTGGCCCCCACCACGGGACATCTGAGCGCCGAGGCGCGCAGCTCACCTTCCGGAGGAGAGACCTCGAATGTCTAACGGCAAACCACGACGGAAGTCCATATTCGGCGCGATGGTGCTGATCGGCATCGGCACGCTGCTGCTGATCAATAACCTGACGCCGGGGTTCGAATTCTGGGACCTGTTCCGCCGCTGGTGGCCGCTGCTGCTCATCCTGTGGGGCGGGGTCAAACTGCTTGAAAACCTGGCCGCGCGAAGCGCCGGAGAAGTCCCTCCGCCCACGCTCACCGGCGGGGAGATTTTCCTGCTCATCTTCCTGCTGTTTATCGGCGGAGCCACTGGCCTCGCCGACCGCATCCGCGAAGGCGATGAAGACTTTTCCATCGAACTGCCGTGGGAAGAATCCTACAGTTCGCCGGAAGAGGTTAGAACCTTCAAGGCCGATGGCGCCAAACCCATTCTGGTGACCAACTACCGGGGCAGCGTCACCCTCCAGCCTAACGACCACCCGGAATTGCGCGTAACGATCACCAAGACTGTGCGGGGCTCAAGACAGGAGCGCGCCGAGCAGCGCATGAAGCAGGTGGACCTGGAAATCATTGAAGGGGCGTCGACCATCGAAATCAAGCCGAAGTACATCGGCCAGGGATACCGGCGGGTGCGGATGAACCTGCAAATCCAACTGCCGCGGAAACTGGCGGCTACGGTGGGCACCGACAACGGCGACATCCGCATTACCGGGCTGGGAGGCGCCGTAAAAGCGGAGACACTGAACGGCGACGTCGAAATCCGCGACGTCGGCGCCGGAGCGGAAATCAGCGTCAAGGGCGGCGCCGTGAAAGTGGCCGGAGCTCAGGGCACCGTGAAAGTAAGCGGCCGCGGAGGAGAGGTGGACATCGCGGACGTAACGGGCGAAGCCCAGGTGGATGGAGAGTTTTACGGTCCAATTGTTATCAAAAATGTGAGCAAGGGCACCCATTTCCTCTCGCGGCGCACGGACCTGACCATCGGTGAACTCCCCGGCCGGATGGAAATGGCCCACGGAAACCTGGAAATTTTCGACACCCCCGCGGACATCAATCTGGTCACCGAGCAAAAAGACATCCGCATGGAAAACATCAGCGGGCGGCTGCGCATCGTCAACCGGCGCGGAAATATCGAAGTCCGCTACCGGCGCCCGCCGCAGGATGAAGTGGACATCACCAACGACTCCGGCGACCTGGAACTGGCATTGCCCGAGGCGTCCACGTTTGAAATTTCCGCCACCGCGCGCTCCGGCGACATCGAGAACAGCTTCGATGACCCGGGGCTGAAGCTCACTGAGGAAGGCAACACAGCCACGCTCCAGGGAAAACGCGGCGCAAAAGGCCCGCAGGTGAAATTGAAGACCAGCTACGGCCACATGCGCCTGCGGAAGGCGAGTTAGCGGCGGGAAGTCAGGGATCGAAACTCTGCGGACGGAGCGTTGAGCTGCCGGCGAATGTGGCAAAGATCGCCGGCGGTTTTTTTGTGGATCCCTCGCCGCGCCGGCTCACGGCCACAGGACGCCGCGATCCATCTCCTGCAAGTTGCGCGTGCCGCACAGGGCCATAGCCGCCTGCAGCTCCGTGCGGAGAATCTCCACCACGCGCTGCACGCCGCCAGCGCCTGACGCGCCCAAACCCCAAAGATAGGGCCGCCCAATGAGCACGGCGCGCGCGCCGAGCGCCAGGGCTTTGATTACGTCTGTGCCGCGGCGCACGCCGCCATCCATCAGCACCGGTATCTTCTCCTGCACGCTTTCGAGCACGGCAGGCAAAGCTTCGATGGTCGCGGGGACGGTGTCCAGGTTGCGCGCGCCGTGGTTGGAGACGATGATTCCCGCCGCACCCTGTTCGACGGCGATGCGGGCATCTTCCGGCGCCAGGATGCCCTTCAGAAGGACAGGAGTTTTCGCAAAGGAGCGGATCCAGCTCACTGTCTCCCACGTCAGCCTGGGGTCCAGGACGTCGGCATAAATCCCCGCCGTGCTGCGATGGCCGGTCTTCAGAGACTTTTTGAGGATGGGCTTCAAGTTTTCGAGTTCCATCCCCGGGGGCAGCTCGAAATTAGAGCGCAATTCACGGTCGCGCGTGGGGTTAACGGGAGTATCCACGGTGACCACCAGGGCGCCGCATCCGGCAGATTCGGCGCGCTGCACCAGGTCTCTGGTGAATCCACGGTCCGGCTGCACATAGAGCTGGAACCACAGACGCGCCTGCGCTGCCGCGGCGATTCGCTCGATCGCTGTGGTGGCAAAGGAGCTCACGACATAGGTGACGCGGGACGCGGCGGCGCCGCGTGCCGTGGCCAGCTCGCCTTGCGGATGCATCAGCTTGTGATAGGCCGTGGGAGCCAGCAGGATGGGAAATTCGAGCGTCTGGCCGAAAAGCTCCGCGCGGGTGTCCAGGCGGGAAACGTCGCGGAGCACTCGAGGCTTCAGACGCAGTTCGTCGAACGCCGTGCGGTTGCGGCGCAGCGTAATCTCGTCCGCGCTTCCTCCGGCTACGTAGTCGTAAGCCATCCGGGTGACACGCCGTCGGGCTGCGCTCTCGAAATCGGCAAGAGTGACAGGCGCAGGACCAGGTGATTGAGATCCTGTGGTTCCCTGAGCCCCTGCAACGCGGCTCGATGCCTGCGAAGCGGCGGAAGCCCGCGCGGCAGCCAGGGCGCCGACAGAAGCGGCGAGTGCGGAAAGAATTTCGCGACGGTTCATGGAGGCGGATTGTAGCGCAATCAGCGCTCGACGATGCGCTCCAGGCAATCAAAAAACTGCGGGAACGAGACGGCAACGCATTCCGAAGCGGAGATGGCGGTTTCATCTCTGGCGCCCAGCCCGGCGACGGCAAAGGCCATCCCGATGCGGTGGTCGCCATGGGGGTCGATCACCGCGCCGCGCAGGCCGTCCTTGCCCGCCGGACCCACGCGCAGGCCGTCGGGGAATTCTTCGACACGGGCGCCCATGCGGCGCAGGTTTTCGGTCAAAGCGGAGATGCGGTCGCTTTCCTTGACGCGGAGTTCCCCGGCGTCGCGGATTTCAACGCCTTGCTCCGTGAAGGGACCCAGGACAGCCAGCATGGGAAGCTCATCAATCAGGCTGGCTGTTGATGTGCCATCAATTCTGCCGCCTTTGAGCCGCGCAGCGCGGACCACGATGTCTCCGTGCAATTCGCCGTGGCGGGATTCCACCTTGACTATGCTCAGCGACGCGCCCCAGGACGTCAGCAGGTCGAGTACCGCAGACCGCGTGGGGTTCAGCCCTACGCCGCCGATGAGCAGATTGGCTTCCGGCAGGATGCATCCCGCGGCGATGAAAAACACAGCGGAGGAAAGGTCTCCGGGAACCGCCAGGGGTCGCGCTGCCAGCCGCGGACGGCCAGTCACGCGGACCGTGGAGTCCACGCGGGAAACCTCCGCGCCAAACTCTGTGAGGGCAAGCTCAGTGTGGTCGCGGGTGCGCTCCGGCTCGGTGACCGAGGTTTCCCCTTCGGCCAGCAGTCCCGCCAGCAGCACGGCGGACTTCACCTGCGCGCTAGGGACGGGCATCGCGTAGGCAATGGACAGAAGTTCTCTCCCTTCGATTTCAAGAGGTGCGTACTCGTCTTCCCGCGCGCGGATGCGCGCGCCCATCTGGCGCAGGGGCTCGAGCACGCGCCGCATCGGCCGCCGGCGGAGCGAATCGTCGCCGGTGATGGTGGCGCTGAGCGGCTGACCCGCCAGAATGCCCGCCAGAAGGCGAATGGTGGTTCCGGAGTTGCCCGCATCCAGCTTTCGCCAGCCGGCTTTGAGACCGCGGAGTCCTGCGCCGTGAATTTTCACGGCACTTTCGCGGCGTTCGACGCTTACGCACAGACGCTCCAGGCAATTGAGCGTGCTGGCGCAGTCGGCCGAGGAGGAATAGTTCTCAATCTCGCTGACGCCCTCGGCCAGTGCGGCAATCATTGCGTAACGGTGGGAGATGGACTTGTCGCCGGGCATGGAAATGGCCCCGGAGATGCCCCGCGCGGGCAGGATGGTGCGCTTCGTCACGCGAAAAGTTTAGCACGCGACCACGCGAGCGCAGGGTGAGGCATCTCAAGCCTCAGGGCCAGTATCCCGGCCATCGGGGATTTGCGCCACCGCAAGCATGCAGGAGCCGCCAGTGACACAGAATTGATTCCCCCGGCGTCTAACGATAAGATGAGGAAGCGATGAACATGCGAATCCGTTGGCTTGCCCTGCCCGCTGCCGTTGCACTGCTGGTGTTCGCCGTGCCCGCGCTGTGCCAGATGCCGGAAACCCTGCCCCTCAGCCAGGTCAAAGCTGGGATGAAGGGTTATGCGAGGACCATTTTTGCCGGCAGCGAGATTGAAACCGTCGAGCTGGAAGTCATGGGCGTTCTGCCCAACCTGCTCGGGCCGAAGCAGGACATCATCATTGTGAAGCTGGTGGGCGGAAAGGCGGAGTTCACCGGAGTGGCCGGGGGTATGAGCGGCAGCCCTGTCTATCTGGATGGCAAGCTGGCCGGCGCCCTTTCCCTGCGGTTTGGATTGTTCTCCAAGGAACCGCTGGCGGGTGTCACTCCTATCCAGAATATGCTGGAAGCCAACGTGCCGGATGCGCGGGTACCGGTGCAGCGCGCAACCGCAGAGCCTTCTCACAGTGAGGGGACGGAAGCGCCGCTGGCGGTTTCGAGGACCTTCGCCGTGCCAGCGGATTTTTCACGGGATTCAGGACTCAGCGCCGGGGCCTTTCTGACTCCGATTGATATGCCGCTGGCGTTTTCGGGATTCCATCCCGCGACGTTGCAGCAATTCCGCGGAGAATTCTCCGCGCTGGGAATGGTGTCCACACACGGCGGGACCGTGCCGCCGCAGCCCGAGGACGCCCGCATCGAGCCGGGTTCAATGGTGGGGATGGTCCTGATGCAGGGCGACCTGTCGTTGCAGGCCGGGTGCACGGTTACAGCCATTGTCGAGGGCCGGGTGTTCGTGTGCGGACATCCATTTTTCGGCCACGGGAACGTGGAGATGCCGATGTCGCGGGGCCACGTGGTAACCACGCTGGCCTCGGCGATGGCGTCGACAAAAATCATGAACTCCGGCGGCACGATCGGCACCTTCACCCAGGACCGCCTGACCGCGGTGATGGGCCGGCTGGGCAGCACGCCGCGGCTCATCCCCGTGGAATTGAAAATCTCGAGCCCCGCCGGGGAGAAGAATTTCCGCTTCGAAATGATCGAGCATCCCAAGTTCACTCCCCTGCTGCTCTCCATTGCGGCGTTTAACGGCCTGGTGTCCAACACGGCGTACAGCGAGGGGATGACGTTCCGGCTCACCGGGGGCATCGAGATCCAGAACCATTCCACGGTGCAACTGCAAAACTTCTTCGCGCCCACCGACCAGCTCATCCCCGACGGGATGAGCGTCGCGGCGGCGGCGCAATCGGTTTTTGCGCGCGTGTACACGAACCCCTACGAGCGGGTGAAGATCGAGCGCGTGCGCCTCCAAGTGGAAGCCATGCCGGAGCGGCGCGTCTCCGTAATTGAAAATGCGTGGAGCGAAAAGAGCGAGGTCAGCCCGGGCGAGACCATCAAAGTGAAAGTTCAGCTGCGGCCCTACCGCGGGCTCCCGGAGATGCAGGAGGTCCCCATCACCATCCCGCCGCAGGCGTCGCGGGGAACACTGCGCATCCTGGTGAGCGGCTCAGAAACGCTGAACCAGATGAGCCGGTTCATCAGCAGCGGCCCGCAGGCGCGGCTGGCAGGGCTGGAGCAGTTGATCAAGATGATGAACCGAGAGCGGCGCAACAGCCAGCTCTACGTCACGCTGCTGCAACCCACACCCACGCTGCTGCTGGAGGAAAAGGAATTGCCCAACGCGCCGCTCTCGCAGATCCAGGTGCTGGACCAGCGCCGGACGCCGGGGAGCTCGCTGCTGCTGCGCGAATCCACGGCGGGCGAATGGTCGTGGCCGATGGAGCGGGTGATTGTGGGCCAGTTCTCCATCACCATTTCCGTCCGCTGATGGCCCGGGGCGGACGTCCCAGATCTCGAGGAGCCGTATGACCAATTTCCGACGACTGATGGCACTGTGCCTGGCCGGCGCACTGGCGGCGGGGACGATTCCCTCCCCTGCGCAGGCGGAAAAGACCCGCTTCTGGAGGCAGTCCAGCTTTGAGGATTTCGAGCGCGGGACTGCCAAAGGTGTGGCCCTGCGCAGCGACGGCAAGCTGGTGCTGGCGCCGCGGTTTTCGACGTTCGCAGACCCCAGCGCTGCCTACCTGTGGTCGCTGCGGCTGGACTCGAAAGGCAACCTGTACACCGCCGCGGGCGGCAACGCGCGCGTACTGCGCTTTGACGCCGCCTGCGTAAACGCCTCGCCGGGCGATGTGAAGCCGGAAAGCCCCAAATCAGAGAGCAAAGTCGCGAAAGGGCAGGCCACGGCCTCCAGCAAGCCCGGCGACGATCCCTGCAAGCCAGTCATAGTTTTCGAGTCCGGCGAGCTTTCCGCGCAGGCCATCGAGCTGGACGCCCAGGACAACCTCTACATCGGCACCTCGCCGGACGGCAAGGTGTACAAGGTGACCCCCAAGGGCGAGAAGAGCACCCTGTTTGATCCCAAGACCAAGTACATCTGGGACCTCACTCTGGATGCGGCCGGAAACATCTACGTGGCCACGGGCGACAAGGGCGAAGTGTATCTGGTCAAGCCCGATGGCAAGGCTGAACTCTATTTTCGGAGCGAGGAAACGCACGCCCGCTCGCTGGCGTTTGACGCCAGAGGAAATCTCATCGTCGGAACCGAGCCCAGCGGGCTGATTGTGCGCGTGGAGAAAGCGGCGGGCGCTGCGGCAGATAGCCCGGCGACGCGCGGATTCGTCCTCTACGAAACTTCCAAAAAGGAAGTTACCGCGCTGCTGGCGGACAAGTCCGGGAATATCTACGCCGCGGCCATCGGCGAAAAGCCGCGCGTCCCGCTGGTCCAGCCTGTGCAGCCGGTTCCACAGCCACCGCCGCAAGTGGCGCCGCCGCCCGGCCAGCAGCTTCCGCCACAGCCGCCGACGCAGTTTGTGCCCTTCCCGCCAACCGCGGGGGGCGCCGAGGTCCTGCGCATCACGCCGGACGGCGCGCCGGAGGAAGTTTGGAGCTCGCGAGAAGAATTTGTGTATGCCCTCGGGTTTTCCGCCACAGGCAAGCTGCTTCTGGGCACGGGGAACCGCGGCCTTCTGGTGCAGATCGAAGGAAATAAGATCTACTCGAGCCTGGCAAAAACTGCGTCGTCGCAGGTGACCGGCATCGCCGCGGGGCCGGGCGGCCGCGTGTTCCTTTGCACCGCCAATCCCGGAAAACTCTTCACCCTGGGACCGGAGGACGAACCCGAAGGCAGCTTTGCGTCACAGACCTTCGACGCCAAAATTTTTTCGCAGTGGGGGCGGCTGTCGTGGTGGGGTGAGAATGGCACCACGGAAGGCAAAGTGGAGATGTACGTCCGCACCGGGAACACCTCCAATCCGGAAAGGAGCTGGAGCGCGTGGGCGGGGCCGTTCACCGACGCCAAGGGTTCGCCGGTGGGAGTGCCTGCGGCGCGGTTTGCGCAGTGGAAGGCCGTCTTCAAGCCCACCTCCGCCAAGCCAGGCTCGGCGGTCCCACACAGTATGAACATTTCGTGGGTGGACCTGGCCTACCTGCCGAAGAATGTCGCCCCTTCGGTGGACGCCATCGTGATTCAAAATCCGGGAGTCCGCGTGCAAGGGCCTCCTGCCGGTCAGCCAGGGCAGCGCGAGACCGCCACCATCCGTATGCCCGCTCCGCCGGGCGCCGCCGCTCCCCCGGCGCAGCCGCCGGGCCAGCCGCGGTTTGATCCTCCGCCGGCCGGGACGCTGCAGCGCGGGGCGCGCGGCGCCGTCTGGAGCGCGACCGACGCCAACGAGGATGACCTGTTCTATACGGTGTACTTTCGCGGCGAAGGGGAAAAGACCTGGAAGCTGCTCAAAGAGAAGCTGGAGAACAAGTTTGTTTCCTGGGACACGGGGACGATGCCTGACGGCGCGTACTACCTGAAAGTGGCCGCCAGCGATGGCGGGTCCAACCCCGTGGGCGAAGGCCTGACCGCCGAGCGCGAGAGCGACCGCTTTGAAGTGGACAACACGCCGCCGGCTGTCGAGGGCCTGCGCGCCGAATCCGCCAACCCGGAAACGCGCGTGCGTTTCGACGCCCGGGATAACTACAGCCCCCTGACGCGCGTCGAGTGGAGCCTCGATGCCGGCGAGTGGAAAGTCATTTTCCCGCGCGACCGCACCACCGATTCCGCGCTGGAGAGTTACGAGCTTACCCTGCGCGACCTCTCTCCCGGCGAACACACGCTGGCTGTGCGGGTCTTCGACCAGTTCGAGAATTCCGCCAGTGCCAAGGTAAATTTTGTGGTGGAAGCTCCGAAGAAGCGGTAGCCCGGATTTCTGGCTCGAGTAACCTAGGTGGCCTCGAAGCCTTCGGCGATAATCGTCTCGAAGCGCTCGATGTGCGCGGCGACGGCGGTTTTGCCATCGCTCTCCGGATTGCGGTCCACGCGGATTACGCGCGCCGTGCAGCGAATCTTCATCGGCGAACTCCCAGTCACGCCGGTGGGCATCGTGAAGCTCAGGTCAATCAGCGCGCCGGGCTGCACCGGGCTGTCGGTCACAAAGTAGAGGCCCTCCTCGGAGATATTCACCGATTCCCCGCTGGCCATGTAGGGCGTTGTGCCCTCGCTGGGCTTCAATTTGACTGGGACCTTATGGTCCAGGCGCGGCGACTTGCGACGGTCATCGTGAGACATCCACTCCTCCCGAATGGCTGAACGCGGCGGGACGGTTCGCGAGCGACACATTATGCCACGGCTCGCCGCGGGGACATCCGTGAGGGCTGGTCTCTGCCGGGCCGAGGTGCACTTCCAGCTCTACGCTTCTTCGGGCGGGCGGATGCGTCGGAACGAAAAGTAGAGGAGCAGGTCGTAGGCAATCTTGATGCCTGCGCCGAGGAACAGCGGGCTGGCCAGGGCCAGGCTGCGCATCGCGTGACCCGCGGCGACTGGCGCCGCCGCATAGGCAATGTTGCGCGTGAGCGTGGTCATCCCGCTGGCGAATGCCCGCTCTTCTCGATGCACCACGGCAAGAATGTACGACTGCCGCGTGGGGACGTCCATCTCCACCAGCGCCTCGCGCGCCAGGAACAATGCGGCGGCCCACCAGGCATCGGGCGCAAACGGCACCGCGATCAGGAACAGGCTCGAGGGGATGTGCGTGAACACCATGGTGTTCAACAGCCCGATGCGCGCGGCCAGCCACGCGGCCGCCAGGTGCGACGCGGCGTTGACGATGCGCGCTGCGAAGAACAGAGGTCCCAGCCATTCCCCGCCCACATCGAACCGGGCGAAAAACCAGTAGCTCACCAGGGCTCCGGTCAGGAACCCGCCTCCTAGAGAATCCATACCCGTGAGCGCTGCCAGGCCGGCAATGCGCCGCCGCGATTCGGGCGACACGGGCAGAAGTGCTTTGTTGGAAGCGGACTCTGCCTCCATACTTGGGGAAAGCAGGAGCGGACAGATTGCTGCGACGCCAGCCACCGCGGCACAACTCCACCAGGCTGTCTGAAACGAGGCCAGCAAGTCCCTGCCGGTGCTTGCGGCGAGCCAGTATGGAATTCCGGCCATCAAACTGCCCACAGCCAGGCCCGCGTCCAACGTGAGGCTGTACCAGGCCAGCGCAAAGGTGCGCCGCGCTGGAGGAACTGTTTGCGGCAACATGGCCTGTTCCAGCGCGTAGGCTGGGCCGCGGTCGCGGCCCAGGCCGTTCAGCATTCCGAAGAACGCCGCAACCAGAAAAATGGCGCGGCCGGGCATCCAGGCCGCGGCCGCGTAGCCGGCGGAGTTCAGCAGTGCGAGCAACAGGAGGATGCGGCGGCGTCCCGCGCGGTCTGCCAGCAGGCTGGTGAGCAGCGTGGCCACAGCCGTCCCAGCCAGCCCAATTGTGACCAGCAGCCCGGCTTCCGAGACGTTCCAACCGCCGAGGTGCAGGTAAAGCGCCAGCAGTACGCCGGTCATCCCCACGCAAAGTGAACGCAGTCCGGCGGCCGCGCACAGCAGGTACCGGTCTTTGGTCAGGGCGGACAGGGCCGCGGGACCGGAATCGGAACTCATCAGAGTCAGCAGTGTGCCATAATGCGCGGGGCCGGGCGGGAGAATTAGAACCTGCGAATGCACAGTTCTCGGAATTCCGGGCGAAGCCGCAAGGAAAGCGCGCAACAGGATCCAAGATGGGCCGCGGGCCAGACATCGAAACCATCCGCCATGCGCACCGGCGCATCGCCGAGCACATCCACCGCACGCCGGTGCTGACCTGCGCGGCGCTGGATGCGATGGCGGGCGCAAAATTGTTTTTCAAGTGTGAAAATCTTCAGAAGACCGGCTCGTTCAAAATCCGCGGCGCGTCAAATGCGGTCTTCGGGCTGAGCCCGGCGGAAGCGAAGAAGGGCGTCCTGACGCATTCGTCGGGCAACCACGCCGCGGCGCTGGCCTGCGCCGCGCAGAAGCGAGGCATCCCGGCGTGGATCGTGATGCCGTCGAATTCACCCGAAGTCAAGAAGCGCGCCGTGGAACGGTATGGAGGGCAGATCACGCTCTGCGAGCCCAACCTGGCGGCGCGGGAAGAAACGGCGCGTGCCGTGATGGAGCGGACGGGCGCGACGATGGTCCATCCGTACAACGACCACCGCATCATCGCCGGCCAGGGCACGGCGGCGGCGGAATTCCTGGACCAGGTTGCGGACCTGGATTTCCTGCTGGCGCCGGTCAGCGGCGGGGGGCTTCTTTCCGGCACGGGCATCGCGGCGAAGAGTATGCTGCCGCGCATCCGCGTGGTGGGCTGTGAGCCGCAGCAGGCTGACGATGCAGCGCGCTCGATGGCCGCCGGAAAGCTGGAGAGTTGCGACCACCCGGACACCATTGCCGACGGCCTGCGGGCGTCGCTGTGCGAACTGACATTCGCCATCCTGCGGGAGCGCGTGGACGAAATTGTTACGGTCACGGAAGCGGAGATCGTGGAAGCGATGCGGCACGTCTGGGAGCGGATGAAACTGATCATCGAACCCTCTTCCGCGGTGGCCGTGGCGCCCCTCCTGCTGCGAAAAATCGGCGCGGAGGGGAAGCGGGTGGGGATTATCCTCTCCGGGGGAAATGTGGATCTGGGCGCGCTGCCGTTCCGCGCCAGCGAGGCAAAATGAGGATCAAGCCCTTCGAATTGGAACGCTGGCAATCGGTGTGGGAAAACCGCGTGGAGCTGAATATTTCCGAGAGCGGCGTGCACCCGATGACGCTGGCGGAGCTCGCCGGCGATCCGGAAACCCTGCAACGCCTCGCCGGGGTTTCGTTTGGATACCCGCAGACCAACGGCAGCGAAGAGCTGCGCAGCCGCATTGCTGCGCAGTACCCGGGCGCCGGCACGGGGCACGTGCTGGTGACCAATGGCGGCAGCGAGGCCAACTTTGTGGCCTGCTGGGCGCTCCTCGAACCCGGCGACGAAGTAGTCCTGATGCAGCCCAACTATATGCAGATTGGCGGCGTGGCCGAAGCTTTCGGAGCGGTGGTGAAACCCTGGTGGCTCCGCGAAGCTAATGGCTGGGCTCCGGACGTGGATGAGCTCAGGTCTCTGCTGACGCCGAAAACCAAACTGGTGGCTATCTGCAATCCCAATAACCCCACCGGCGCCGTGATGCGCGAAGAGGCGATTCGCGATATCTGCGCGGCAGTCCGCCCAACCGGGGCCGCCATCCTGGCCGACGAAATTTATCGCGGCGCGGAGTTTGATGGCGTGATGACCCCGACGTTCTGGGGCCAGTATGAGCGCCTGGTGTGCACGGCCGGGATGTCCAAGGCCTATGGCCTTCCCGGGCTGCGCATGGGCTGGGCAGTGGCAGAGCCGAAGCTGGCCGAGAAGCTGTGGGGATATCGCGACTACACCAGCATTGCGTCTTCGCTGCTGAGCGACCTGCTGGCGACGCTGGCGCTGGAGCCCGCGCGTTACGCGCGCATCATTGAGCGAACGCGAAGTATCATTCGCAGAAACTACCCGGCTGTTCAAGAATGGGTGCAGCGCAATGGGGGCCGCCTTCGCCATGCGCGACCCGCAGCGGGCGCCATCGCCTGGGTGGGATATTCCGGCGGCCGCAGGTCTGCGGAACTCGCAGAAACGCTGCGCTCCCGTCGTGGCGTTCTGCTGGTTCCCGGCACGCAGTTCGAGATGGAAGGTTATCTGCGCGTCGGATTCGGCGGCGACGCAGCGCAGCTCACGGAAGCGCTCCGCCGCGTGGATGCCGAATTTTCCACGGGCGAACGCGCTGCCGCCGCGACCTAGCTCACCTGCCTATCGCAGCACAAATGCTGCGACATACCTCTGCCCGTCGGGCAGCTCGATGATGATCAAGTACGTGCCCGGAGCCAGCCCCTGCGTGTTCAAGTTGTACACCCAATTGGGCGCCGAGTAGCGGAACAGCACCCCGTTGTCATTGGCCTCGCCGGCGTCGGGATCCACGGTGGTCAGGTCCACCGGATCGCCTCCACGGAGCAGGCCGACGATCCGTGGCGCGGCCACGTCCGCATCGGTCAGCGCCGTAGCGTGGCAGAACATTTGAAGCTTCAGCGGCAGCGTGCGGCCCTGCTTGAACGCGTGTTGCGGCAGGGGCGGCGACATTCCCTCCGGCACCAGCGCGGCAAGCGGCGGCAGCAGTCCCGCCACACGGACTGTGACACTGATCACCACCATATCCGGATTCGAGTCAAACATCCCGTCGTTGACTACCAGGGTGATGACGTGCATGCCCAGGGGCAATGTGACCATAGGACTGACGCCCGTGGCCACGCCGCCTCCCTCCGGGAATTGGCCGGTCCAGCGGTAGGTCAGCGTATCGCCGTTGGGATCGCGTGAGCCGGAGCCATCCAGCGTGACCTGTGTGGCGCCGGGGCTCGTGCATTCCAGTGTGCGGTCGGCGCCGGCATTGGCCACGGGCTCGCAGGCATCCCCGATGCCGTCGCGGTCGCTATCGGCCTGGTCGGGGTTCGGCGTGCGCGCGCAGATGTCGCAGCGGTCTCCTGCTCCGTCCCCATCCGCATCGGCCTGGTCCGGGTTCGCTGTGCGCACGCAGTTGTCGCACGCGTCGCCTGCGCCATCAGCGTCGCCGTCCGCCTGGTCCGGATTCGCTGTGCGCACGCAGTTGTCGCAGCGGTCTCCTGCTCCGTCCCCATCCGCATCGGCCTGGTCCGGGTTCGCTGTGCGCACGCAGTTGTCGCACGGTTCGCCGAAGCCGTCAGCGTCGGGGTCGGCCTGGTCCGGGTTTGAGAGATACCGGCAATTGTCCACATCGCCGCATACCCCGTCGCCGTCCGCATCATTCTCCGGGTCCCGCGGACAGCCATCGCAGCCATCGCCCTGGCCATCCCCATCGGAATCTGCCTGATCCGGGTTCGGTGTGCTGACGCAATTGTCACAAACGTCGCCGAAGCCGTCGTGGTCGCCATCGGCCTGGTCCGGATTCGGCGTCTGCGTACAGTTATCGCAGACATCGCCGACTCCATCTCCGTCCGCGTCTGCCTGGTCGTTCGCGGCAAACGGGCAATTGTCCACGTCTCCGCAGACGCCGTCGAGATCAGCGTCGTCGGCGGCGTCTCGCGGACAGGCATCACAGGCATCTCCGAACCCGTCTCCGTCTGCGTCGGCCTGGTCCGGATTCGCAGTCTTCGGACAATTGTCGCGGGCATCCTCAACGCCGTCTCCGTCCCCGTCCGGCGCCCCAGGCTCCAGCACGTACACTGTGTTGTGGGCGGAGACGGGCATGAAGCCGAGGCCGTCAATGAAGGCCACACTCCCTCCGGCCGGGAAGTTGAGTGTTTGCACGCGGCCAAACCCGGCCGTATCGATGATTTTCAGGTTGTTGCCGCCGACCAGCGCATGGCGGCTGTCCGGGAAGAAGGAGGTGTGCCCCGAGGCTTCGGCCAGGGTGAAGCCCAGGCTGCGGATCAGGCTGTTGGTGGCGGTAGAGAGGACGTTGACTACTGCGCCCGGCACCAGCGAGCAACCCGCGTGATCGTAGAAGGGGGCCGAGCAAGCGTCTGCCCCATACTCCCAGACCTGCATTCCGTCGGGAGAAACCGAAATGGGACCACCCACGTTGGGCAGGCCAGTGATGCTGGTGAGATAAGCCCCGGTAGCGGCATCGAACACTCCCACCGCGTCGTGACCACCCGAGCCTCCCGGCCCGCCGCACTGATAATTTACATACAGGAATTTGCCGTCAGGCGTGACCGCCACACCCTCTGGGCAAACCGAGCCGTGGATGACAGCCAAACCATAGGTCGCAGTGTCCATGCGGCGCAGGCCACCGAATTCCGTGGCCAGGTACAGCCACTTGCCGTCTGGTGTCAGGGCAATGTCGCGCACGGGCGGGCCCACGCCGGGCCGCGTGATAATCAAGCGGTTCGGGATGTCAATTACGCTTACGTAGCCGCCGTGGTGCCCTACATAAAGCCGCAAGCCATCCGGAGAAATTGCCAGTGCATCGGGGGTGTCTCCCACACCTATGCGCGCGACTTCCCTGCGCAGGGCCACATCAATCACGCTCACTGAACCCTCGCTGGCATTCGAAACGAACAGTTCACGGCCGTCGGGTGACCGCACCACGCGCGACGGGCCCACCCCCACCGGGATCGGCGTGGTCACCTGCACCAGCGGCGTCAAAGTGGGCAGCGAATACCGCAGCAGCAGCATGTCGTTCTGGCCGACGGCGTTTCCGGCCGGGCTGGCAAAACTGCGCGACTCCCCGATCACGTACAGATCATTGCCCACCACGGTCACACCCTGCCCCAGGTCATCCTGCGGCCCGCCGAATCGCTGGGTGGAAAGCACGGCGCCAGTATTGGGGTCCATCTCCACCAGAACGGCATCGAGACCCCCGGCGCTCGGCGCGCTCGAGTATCCCGTCGCGAACAACCTGCCGTTGGCCATCACCGCGCCGGTCAGGACGTCTGTGCCACCGCCGCCGCTAACCGATTTCCAGATGCGGTTCCCGAGGCGGTCGTATTTCTCGACCAGATACATGGCCGGGCCCATGGAGTTGTCGTAGCCCACGGTGTAGATGAAGCCCGAGGAATAAACGACATCAAGGAATTCTCCGGCACTGTCCAGTGGCCGCCTCTTCCAAACCCGGAGCAAGCCGCTGTTGTACTGCATCAGTAACGGGCGAGCGGTGTTGTCCTCTCCCTGACCGGTCAGCCGGCTGTGCCCCGCCAAATACAAGTTGTTGCCGTCGGAAGCCAGGGCATTGCCCGCGCTCCCCCCCTGGCAACCCCCGCCGGGCTCGGTGATGAACGGGCTGGACGGAATGCCATTGAAGTCGTAGCGGACCAGGACGAACTGGTAGTGGCCAAATCCGCAGGTTTCCCCGGCGCCCAGTGCATAAAGGAAATTCCCAAGCCCCATGTCCACCGAGGCCACCACCGCGTTCCACCCTTCCCCGCCCCGGTAGGGGAAGAAGTTTTCGCTTCGGCAGAAGAGTGGTCCGGCCCCGGAATTAAACGACGTGAACAGGCTCTTGCTCTCAGTGCCGCCCACCCCATCTGACGCCCCGCACGCGTTCGGCACCGCGCTTCCCACCCCATACACCTGAGAGTTTTGGGGAGCAAACGCTACGGCCTGGAGGTCGGAATGCGGAGGGAAGGCGCCCGCCCCCGTTTGCATGGAGGTCGCGGTGTTGTACCTGAGCAGTGCAGCAGTACTGCTGAAGTTCCCCGCCAGATATAGGTCCTTGCCGACAGCACTGATGGACGTCCCTCGCTGGTCCCCGGCGCCTCCGAAAAAGGTGGCGCTCTGGAATGTGGGCGGCGTCTGCGCTGCCACCAGGGAGGTCATCGCCAGGATGGCGATCAACAGCACACAAAGACGGACTGGGCGCGTAATCATTGGAGTGAATCCTCCGGCATAGATTTGGAAATCATCGAACGTGTGGCAACACCTCGAAGATCCTGGCAAGCGGCAGTCAGTAGCGCTCGACCCACACACAGGGCAGCAGGAAAACCTCATGTACACCTGCACTTGCGGGGACGCCTTCCGCCGTGTCTAAACCTGCGCGAGGCGGGCCGCAAGCGACAAAGGGCGGTCGGAGGACTTTCAGAAAACTAGCTGGGCGTTTGTCGTTGTTTGTCGTAGGTCTGGTGGTACAATCGAGCGGAAAGGGCGACATCCGGCAACATCCGCGCTCCCCGCCGGTTGCGGATGCCGCTCCCCGGAGGCAAGAAAGCCCAGTGCCTGCGGAAATCAAATCCTCGTCTGCCCACCCATTCACTACCTGGAAGGAGATTGCTGCGTTTTTCTCCCGCGACGTGCGCACCGTGCAGCGCTGGGAGAAAGAGGAAGGGCTCCCCGTCCATCGTCACCTGCACCACCACCAAAGCAGCGTGTACGCCTATCGCGAAGAGCTGGAGCAATGGTGGCGCGAACGCGGCTCCAGCTTGAACCACGTCGGCCTGGCCGAAGAAGCGGCCCCGGCGGTGGAGACGCAGCCCGCAGCTCAGCCGGATCTCGCTCCCAGCGAAATTCTGACTGCACCCTCGTTTTGGATCGCGCAAAAAATGCGGCTGGCGGCAGCCGTTGTGGTGCTGACCCTCGGCGCCGCGGTATGGTTTGCGTTCTTCAGGCGGTCAGCTTCGGAGGCGAGTCCCGCTGCGGTTCCGGCCATCGCCTGGCGTCCCGTGGTACGGGAGAATTACCTCGTGCCGGGCGCCGTGGGAGACCTCAACGGTGATGGTCGCGACGATGTGGCCGTGACCGTTGCAGAGGCCGGGCGCGTCCTGCTGCTCTTCGGCGGCAAGCTGCCGGCGGGCGATACCGTACTGTCCCAGGCCGATAGCTTGTTGTTTCGATCCCAGAAGAATGGCTGGCTCTCCACCTCGCGCATCGCCGACTTCAATGGCGACGGCCTGGGAGATCTCATCGTCCATGATTCTCTCGCTGAACCCGAGAGCTTTCGCGGCACACCCCCGTTGTACATCCTCTGGGGCCGGCGCCAGTGGCCCCGGGAGCTGGCGCTGCCGGCAGCCGCCGATGTGATCCTGCGCACCGATTGGTCCGAAAACATGAGCACCACGGTGTGCAACCCCGACGGCGGCCCTGCGGACCTGAATGGCGACGGCCGGGAGGACCTGATCCTGGGTGCGTACGAGCACACACCGAATGGCCGGCGGTCCGCCGGTGGAATTTTTGTACTGTTTGGACGGGGAGTCTGGCCGCGCGAAGTGGAGATTCGCGCAGCCGCGGACGTGACCATCGCAGGCGCCCGGATGGGCGAAGGCTTGCCCGAGCTTTGCGCAACCGGAGACTTCAATGGTGATGGCCGGATGGACCTGGCGGCTTCTGCCTCCGAGGCCACGCTGTGGAACCTGCTGAAGGGGAGGAAGAGGGTCTATTTATTCCTCGGCAGAGAGAAGTGGCCGAAGGAATTGGAAGCGAGCTCGGCATACGATTTCCGGATGGACGGCAACGAAGAGCACGGCTACGCCAGCCCCGTCCTGGCCGACGTGAATGGCGATCGCCGGGACGACCTGCTGGTGCCCATGACCATAAGGCGCGGGGAACAGAAGATCAGCGGAGAGTTGCTCATCTGGTTTGGCGGCAAAGGAAATCGAGGAGTGGTCGAAGAGACGGCCTCTGACGTACGCATCACTTCCTCCGCAGAGCAGACCATGTTCGGGATCAGTGTGCTCGCCAGAGACGTGGACGGTGACGGGCTGAACGACCTGATTATTCCCGAGCCGGGAGTGGGCCGCATTTCCTTGCTGCTGGGCCGGCAGGAGTGGAAAAAATCCGGCTCATTAACAGATTTTGGCGCGGCGGCGGTGCACCAGGGCGAGCCCGGAGCGGGGTTCACCACACTGCGCGCCGGGGACCTCGACGGGGATCAGCTTGCAAAGTTGATTTTCGCCGCGCCGCTCCACTCGCGGATCCCGGGAGCCAGCGGCAAGATGTGGGTCCTGAATCCCTACTTGCGCCCGCGGTTTGACGTGCGCCCCGGCTCGGAGCCGAATATCCTGTACTTGCCCGGCCTGCTGGTTGCACGCCTATACGGCCAGTCCGGCCCCGGCCCCCTGAGCCTGGACCCATCCACAGTCCGCGTCGCCGGTGTGGCCCCCGGACGCACCGTTCAGGATGATTTCGACCACGATGGGTTTCAGGATTTTCAGTTCTACTTTGAGACGGGAGAGATGCGGGTGACGCCGGAAACCAGGCGCGTGACCCTGCTTGCGCGGACACGCTCAGGACTGCCCGTCGCAGCTTCAGATACAGTTCAGGTGCTGGTGTCGCGGCCCGGCGTCGTAACAGAGACACCGCAGGCTCCCCGGCCGTGACCCTTCAAATTTCCGCGGCCCGTGTGCGAGGAGTGCATTCCATCGCTAACCCGGTCCCGCCTACTGCACCACCAGAGTCACCGTTGTTGAGCCGCTCACGCCGCTCGAGGTTCCGGTGACGGTAACCATGTAAGTGCCGGGAGGAGTGCCCGGACGCGGTGGAGGCGAGCCGCCTCCTCCGCCTCCGCCACCGCAAGCCAGCTGTGCCGCAGCGAATGCCAGCGCGAGCCCCAGCGCCCACGCCGGCCCAAGTGGAGCTTTCCTCACAACCATTCCCTTCCCTGTCCGTGTGAAAAACGCAGAGATAGTTAACGCGAGCAGGGAGAACGCGAGCAGCGGCAACAACGGCCAGCGTGCTGGCCAGCGCCACGACACCGGCGGCAAAGATCCGGGTGCCGTGGTGGTGATAATCATCGTGGTGGTCACGGGATTCGTGCCCGGCAAGGGCATTGAGGGGTTGAACAGGCACGCCGAGAGCGCCGGCAGACCGGTGCACGACATGGCCACCGGGTTGGTGAAAGGCCCATTGAGTGTGAGGCTGATGTTGTACTGCGTCGAGGCGCCGCGCATGATCGTCGCAGAGGCGGGCGTCGAACCGGCCGTAATGGTGGCGATGAAGAAACTCGTAGTGGCGATGCCGCCGCCCGGCGTGGGGTTTTGCACCACAATCGTCGCGGCCCCCGCTGCGGCAACATCTGCGGCGGTGATGGCCGCCGTGAGTTGCGTGGCGCTCACAAAAGTGGTGGTGCGCGGTGAATTGTTCCAGAGCACAGCAGAAGAATTGATGAAACCTGCGCCATTCACCGTCAGGTTGAAGGCCGCCGCACCAGGAGCCACACTGGGGGGGACAAGTGTGGTGACTGTGGGCGCGGGATTCACCAGGTCCACACTCATTTGAAGGTCCCCGCCAATTCCCTGCCAGTCGGAAATCATCAGGTGATAGGTGGTGCCCGCAGTGGCAGTCAGGGCCACGCGCGATTGCAGCCCGATGGCGTCCTCGCTGCAAGCGACTTCGGTCAGATTTGGAGGCATCCCGGTATAGACTGCCAGGATGGTGTCGTACGTGCTTCCCGTGGTCTGGGCCTCCAGCACTCTGGCCATCATCGGCGTGAACTGGTACCAGACGGTTTTCGCTCGACCCAGGTCGGCGGCTCCCGGGAAGAAACAGGACGGCGAGCGGTCCGTCGCCGTGTTGGTGGTCGCGCCCAATGTGCTTTGAAAGGCCGCGAAGGGCACGGCGTTGACCACCGTCGCCGCAGCGAACTCGTCGTTGGCCGGAGCGGGCACGGATGAGAGGTCTAGTTGCAGATTTCCCCCGACGCCAATCAGCGCACTGACCATGATGTGATACGCGGTTCCGGCTACAGCCTGAAACGTGAGTTGCGAGAACCCAGGA
>Ga0247727_10006872_pt1 | contig 22081 bp, 21 predicted proteins | sample WisWelCaveWW1625_FD_202498 | JGI IMG/M metagenome (GOLD analysis project Ga0247727, IMG submission 202498) | Biofilm microbial communities from Wishing Well Cave, Virginia, United States - WW16-25 | ecosystem: Environmental > Aquatic > Deep subsurface > Groundwater > Cave microbial mat | place...
GAAGATGTGAAAGTTGAAAATCTCGCGACAGCCCTGACGACGCTGTCCTTGTTCGGCCCGGTTAGTGCGACAATTTTGAATGGCTTTTTTTCGGGCGATTTCACTTCGCTGCAAACTTGTCATCACAATAAAATCGATTGGCGGGGAAACACGATAATTGTCTCAAGCTCCGATGAACTGGGGATACCCGGATTCGATCTAATTGTTGCAACCGGCCACGCCCATCAGCTTTGGGATGAACTGTTTGCGAGCGGCAGACAATTCGATCTGAAACCCATGGGTGATGCGGCGTACGACGTACTGCGAATCGAAGCCGGCTGGCCAATTTACGGCAGAGATTTCGACGAGGAGATTAATCCCCACGAAGCCGGCATGTCATCAAACATCGACTTCAACAAAGGATGTTACATCGGACAAGAAGTCATCGCCCGGCTCGATACCTACGACAAAGTGCAGAAGCATTTAATGGGCGTAATTTTTGAAGGAGATGCTTTACCGAAATTTCGCGATCCGATTTTTATGGAAGGACTGGAAGTCGGCTATCTCACCAGCGTCGGCTATTCTTTTGGAATGCAAAAGAGTCTTGCGCTGGGGTACGTGCGGACGAAATTCGCAATCGCAGGCGGAGAGGTGCAGGCGGGATCGGACGACAACCAGAGATGCGGCCATCTCGTTAAACTACCTTTTAAAATTGCAACGCCGGTTTGAAATACCGCAATAGTGTAACTAAACTTTGAGTCAGTTCTTATAAACCTGACAAAATTAGAAAATGGAACCCCGTGATCGACAACGAATATCCAAAACTGCGCTACGTTGACGCATTCCCTGTGGAGACGAAGCACGGTCGCATGTTCGGCCTGCGCGATCCCAATGGCATCGCCAGCAACATGTTGTTCCTCTCGCCCGATATTTTTTATCTGCTGCAATACTTTGATGGCCAACACTCGAACCTTGACTTGCGATACAAGTACCTGCAAGCGTTCGGCAATTTACTGTATGAGGAACAGCTCACGGATATTGTTTCGAATTTAGACTCCAATCTTTTTCTTGACAACCTGACGTTTCAAAAATCCTTGCGCTCGATAGAAAAGGATTTCTTGTCGCTTCCAGCCCGACCGCCGGCTCATGCGGGGCAAAGTTACGAAGACGAGCCGCTCAAGCTTAAAGCCCAACTCAAAAGTTTTTTTACCCAAGCTGCGGGCGCCGGCTTACCAACAACAAAAAGTCGCAAGGCTGTGAAAGGTATCGTCGCTCCACATATCGATTTACGCGCTGGTGGAGCGTGCTACTCCTTTGCCTACAAAGCGCTGTCTGAGTCGCAACTCGCCGATTGCTTTGTCATTTTAGGAACCGGCCACTCCGGACTTTCAAACTTGTATTCTGTACTCGCGAAAGACTTCGATACTCCGCTGGGGCGAGCTAAGTGTGATTACAATTTCATCGATAGGCTTAATCAGAAAACTCGCAACTTGCACGCCTTCGAAGTTTTGTCGCATCGTAGCGAGCACACCATCGAGTTCCAACTGCCTTTCTTGCAATTTCTTTTTGAAAAAAAGCACCAGTTCACTTTCGTTCCTATACTGTGTTCGTTCTCATATCATATGCTTAACCCGGAACAGTTCGCGCGCGAACGAAAAATCGTGGACGATTTCATTGCTGCCCTGCGAGCGACGATCTCGGAATTTGAAAAACGAGTTTGTCTGATTGCAAGCGTTGATTTCTCTCACGTCGGTCCGAGATACGGAGACGAGGGATCGCCCAATGAAAATTTTCTGAGGAATGTGCGCGCAGCAGATCGGAAGTTGATTTCATGCATCGAAAAAATGGATCACGAAGAATTTTATAGGACAATGGAAGCATTGCTTGACCGTTATCGGGTATGTGGATTCTCTCCGATCTATACGATGCTGCGCTGCCTCGATGCCAGCGCAGGCAAACTCCTCAATTATTCTGAGACCGCGATGGACGGCAACAACTCCACTGTGACCTTCGCCAGCATGATGTTTTCATAACCGCAAAACTTGCAGATGCCGCTAAAAACAAGCAAGATCGCCGAAACCGAATTTAGCACATTCTTTCCGGAAGAGTATCTCCGGCGCGCCAGCAAAATCCTCAAGCTCATTAGCGAGGAAAGCAAGCTGCGAATCATGTTGCTGCTTGCCAAAGAGGGGCCATGCTCGGTGACCGAAATCTCTGAAACCTTGCAAATGACCCAACCCACGGTGAGCCACAGTTTATCCTTGTTGCGCGCCGCCGATCTGGTGACCAGCAATCGCGCGGGCAAAAATATTTTTTACGATATCAACGAAACCACCTGGCGGGAAATGGGACGGCAGTTTTTTGACTACCTGCAAAAGGGCAACGACATTCATTTTTTGGGTAAATTTGTGTTGAAGCGGTTGAGTAGGTAAGTAAACTTTTGGGACTCAATGACTATGACATCATCGGACCGTAAACAGAAGCTGCCATTAATAGTGGCTGCATCAGTTTTTTTAATATCTGCGCTGGCGTCTTTTATGTCTGGCAATTTCACTTTCGCATTCTTGAATTTAGCGATGGCGCTATTAAATTTCGTAGCCCTGAGGTTCATTGAAAGAATGCCCGAAAGAACTAATGCTCTCATTCATTTGGCCAATGCCGTGCTGGCTTTTTTCACAGCGTACGATTTTTTTCGCGCTGGAAAGAAAGGGCTGCCCTATGCCTGGTTGATTGCCGGTCTGGTTTTCACGATTGCGTTCATAATTTTCTTGCGCAAGCAACCCCAAATCACCAACTGATTACAAACTGTCAATAGATGAAGCTCCGACTATTTTCAGAGTCGCTGTGTCTTGCACATACGCGATGATAGAGCTTTTTTTCAGATTCACAAAAGAAGGGATCATTAAAACCGTTTCTCCGCTTGCGCCATTGAGTGCAATCGTTTTAAAAACCCGCACCACGTTGTCGTGACTCAGCGTTCGACCGGAGTTTTCCCCACGTTTAATGTTGTTCACCAAATCGCGTTCTACCAAAGCCAGATGCAGCACACTCCCTTTTCTCGCAGGCGACACCTCGAAGCTCAATCTTAACTCACTGACTTGTGCGCCTCCCAGTTTTTGCAATTTAATTTCCATCATCTGCGATTGCGACAAAGCCCACGCAATGGCGGATTCCGCTTTTGAGCGATTCGATCCCACAAACTCGCTTTGGCCATTGACAATCATTTGCGGCGTGTAAATCTGGCTTCTCCGGAATATCGCCGCATACTCCCGCTGCCGGTCCGAGTACGCCCAATCCGCAAACGGGTCTTTCCAGCCGATGTAGTCCCAGTAATCGACGTGAAACGCCAGGGCGAAAATACGTTGCTGCTTCTTTGCAGCTTCTTCCACGATCTCAGCCAACAGTTTATCGGCTGGCGGACAACTGGAGCAGCCCTCCGAGGTGAACAACTCAACGACAGCAAAGGATCGTCCGGACGGATTGGGATCTGATTTCAGCGCGCTCATTTCAGGATGCGCGGTTGAATTCGTCCAGGTTTTCAAGATGCCAGCTAAAAAGAAAAAACCGATAAGCAAGACGCCGGTTTTCATTTCGATCTCCTATCGTTTGCCTTTTGCTAACTCCGGCGCGGAAGCCAATATTCCAGAATATTATTCGGGTTTTTGAGAGCGGTAGAAGTTGAGGAGGAAATCGGAATCTTTGGGTGATAGATCAAAACGGGTGATAGCCTCGAATACCAGGTTGAGGAGTTTTTGCTCCGCTCGATCCTGCGCTTGCTCCGAAATCCATTTGACGGCTTTACGTATCTCTTCGCCTTCGGGTAAGATTGTGCTCATATTCGGCCCTCGCATTTCGTTTTTAAGTTAACATCCCGGTTTGCAAAAAACAACACCAGATTGCAAATAGACAAAGCGGATAAAATTTGTGCTTGACTTTCAAAGCGTTTTTGTTAAATTACGATTGAACAATTGCTCAATCGTGAGTAGAATATGAATGACGCAACATGTGACATCCTCTTTGTTGACAAAAATAAAGTTAGGGCCGTTCGCAAGAAACTCCTGGCCAATGGCTACCTGTATGACCTGACCGAAACCTTCAAGGTGCTGGGCGATCCGACGCGCCTAAAGATCATTTTGGCGCTCAATGAAACCGAAATGTGCGGCTGTGATCTGGCGGCGCTGTTGGGAGTAACCCGCTCAGCCATTTCCCACCAGTTGCGGCTGCTGAAAAATTTGCGGCTGGTGAAATTCCGCCGCGAGGGCAAAATCGCTTACTACTCGCTGGACGATTCACACATCAGCGCGTTGATCGAAGCAGCGATGGAGCATATCAGAGAGTAATAGCGAAAACCTAAATCGGATTAATTTGTATGCACGAACATATCAAATCTGAAGAACTGCAATTAGAGGGACTGCACTGTGCCGATTGTGCCGCAACCGTGGAAAACACCGTTGCTAAAGTGGGCGGGGTGAAAAATGTCAAAGTCAATTTTGTCTCCGGGAAGCTGAAGCTTGATTACGATCCCCACAAGGTCACGCTTGACGACGTGGTACGCAGCGTGGAACGCATCGGCTATCGCGTGAGGGAGCAGGCGCACAAAAATCTTGAGGAACGCCGTTTCTGGCGCGACCGCGAGTCGCAACTGATGCTTGTTTCCGGCGCGGCGCTGGCTGCAGGTATGGCGCTGCGATTTCTGACTTCCGACCAGCCGCTTTTTCATTTGCTAAGCCGCGGCATATCGGCTTCAGTTTTGTGTTTTCTGCTCGCCACGGTCTCCGGAGCATTCAACTTTGCCCGCGCGGGCTGGGCATCCATCCGCAACCTGCGTTTTACTATGGATTCCTTGATGACGATGGCGATCGTCGGGGCGATAATTATCGGTGAATATGTCGAGGCCGCGAGTCTGGCTTTTTTGTTTTCACTGGCGGAGCTTTTGGAGGGCTACGCCGTGGAACGGGCGCGCAACTCTCTACGCGAACTAATGAGATTGACACCCGACGAAGCGCGCGTGAAACGCGCCGATGGCGAGATCGCGGTAGCAGTTGAAGAAGTTGAAGTTGGCGACCTCGTCGTGGTTCGTCCGGGAGAAAAAATGCCGGTGGATGGGGAAGTGATTTTTGGCGCGTCGAGCGTGGATCAATCGCCGATCACCGGGGAGTCTGTGCCGGTTTCAAAGGAGGTTGGCGAGACGGTGTTTGCCGGGTCGATTAATGTCGAAGGCTATCTCGAAGTTCGGGTAACGAAACGCAGCGGCAATACCATGCTGGCGCGCATCATTCACATGGTGGAGGAAGCCGAAGCGCAGAAGGCGCCCAGCGAACGGTTCGTTGAGAAGTTTGCAAAAATTTACACGCCAACGGTTGTTGGGTTGGCGGTTGTTATTGCGATCGTGCCGCCACTGTTGTTAGGCGGAGCGTTCAATGCCTGGTTTGTTAAGGCGCTCACATTGCTGGTGATTGCTTGTCCCTGCGCGCTGGTGATCTCGACGCCAGTGTCAGTGGTGTCCGCTCTGACCAACGCCAGCCGCAACGGCGTACTTATCAAAGGCGGTGTTTATTTGGAGGAGATGAGCAAAATTAAAGTTATTGCCTTCGATAAAACCGGCACTCTGACGAAGGGCCGCATGAAAGTGACCGATGTGCTGCCGCTGAACGGGATGTCGGATACCGAGGTGCTGCGGCTGGCGGCGTCTCTCGAATGCCGCAGCAGTCATCCCATCGCCCGCGCCATCACGGAAGCCGCGGACGGCTCTCCTCTGCAAGTTGTTGAAGAATTCGAATCACTGCCCGGCAAAGGCATCCGCGCGAAGATCGACCGGCAAACATTTCTCATCGGCCGGCCGGAGTTATTCAGTCAATCGTCGGTACAAATACTGTCGCGGGAGTTGCATGCGCTGCAGCAAGCCGGCAAAACCACTATGCTGGTTGGAACCGAAAAAGAGATGGTGGGTATCATCGCACTGCAGGATGAGATCCGCGAGGACGCCAAGGCAATGGTGCGCGAACTGCAAGCCGCAGGGAAAGAACTTGTGATGATCACCGGCGACAACCCGGAAACCGCCAAAGCGATTGCTGGACAACTGGGTATCACCAACTACCACGCGGCCTCGTTGCCGGAAGACAAAGTGAAACAGATTCAATTTTTGCAAAAGAAACACGGCAAGGTGGCGATGGTCGGCGACGGCGTGAACGACGCGCCGGCGCTGGCGGCGGCAACGGTGGGCATCGCCATGGGAGTGGCCGGTACTGACGCTGCGTTGGAAACCGCGCACATTGCCCTCATGTCCGATGACTTATCGAAACTTCCTTTTCTCGTTGAATTAAGCCAACGCGCGCACCGTGTGATCAAGCAAAACATCTGGGCGTCTATTTTGATTAAATTCACGCTGGCCATCGGCGTGTTTCCAGGACTGGTATCGCTGGTTATGGCGGTGATCGTCGGCGACATGGGGGCATCGCTGGGCGTCACCAGCAATGCCATGCGGCTGGCGCGATTCCGTCTTCTTCGGAAAACAGAAGGACAAATTTAAGCGCGCTGCCGGTGCAGCGACTTATCCACTACGGCGGCCATCTTTTTCACATCCATTTTGCCCCCGAGAAACTGGTTGATTTTGTCGATGACTGGCAGCGGGTTTTCCAGCGCCTCGGTATAGTGAATGTAGAGCACTTCGATATTCGGCTGCTTGGCTAACCAGGTTTCGACCTGCAGCAAATGCGCTTGAAAAATTTTGGCCATCTTATCATCCCCAATGGTGTCGGTAGGTTCGCCGCGGCGGACGAGCATCTGCTTTTGCGACGCCAGCACTTCTTCCATTTTGCGGCGCATGAAAACGATTTTGTATTTGTATTCCACAGGCAACTGCTTCAGCAACTGCGAGATAATTTTCACGACCTTGCCGCTGGCGCCCTTCAGCCAATCCTTGTTGCTTTCCAATGCTTTTACGGCTTCGAATTCATAGTAGCCTTTGGGATTGTCTTCGTCGGCGGTGCGGATGTTATCGGTTAAAACCGACAACCCGCCGGCCTCGAGCATTTTCATCATCATCGACGTTCCAGAGCGCGGCAAACCCGAGACAAGAATCACTGCATCTTTGTTCATTATTTAACTCCATTCATTGAATTACTTTTTAAAATACATCGGCTACGGTTAAAAAATACTCAAGTTAAATACCGAATTCAGCCTAAATATGCGTAAAGCTCCAACTATTCGAAGAAAAACAACTCTTTCCTACGTTCGTCCCAGCGCCAGAGATTGTGTTTACCCTGCAAATGTACGCCGCCGAGCCACTCATCGATGCCATGGATTTCGATGAAGTCCTGTCGCGCCTGCAACACTTCCTCACCGGCTGGCGTGAGCACAAAGGACGAATTCATGAACTCTCTGAATGATAATTCATGAAAGTTGGTCGGCTCCAAAATTTCAATCAAAGGGCTTTTAAGGGAAATCATTTTTTTGAGTGCATCAAAAAACTGCAAGTCGCCCAAACCATATACGGGCTCCAGTTCACTGAAAATGCAAAAGAGCGGACCAAATTCGTTGACGCCGCCGGCGATGATCTCCAGCGCGTTGTTTTCAATTATGCCCAGCCCGTTGCGCACCGAAGGGAAGCGCTCGAGATGCGCCTGCAAGGCGTTTTTCATGAATGGCAACAGCGACAAATCCTCACGGACGAATTGGTTGATTTCCTCTGGCGACGGGGCGCAATAAGCCGACCATCCTCGCTGCGCCAATCTCAACAAATTGGGTTCAATGGTCTGACGCCGGTCGATCAGCGACGCTAATTGCTGCGGGCTGAGCTCACCGAGCCCGCGAAAGCCAATCATGCCCGGAAAGGAATCGATGCAGATCAGCGAAAGTGTGGTTTTACCAATTCTTTTGCCGCTAAACCAATCGAGCAAATAAAGAAGGTTAATCTGGCAGAACAGATCGTGCTCGAACCACAAAACCACTTCGTCGTGTCCTGGATACGAAGCGAGAACTTCTTCCTGCTCGGTAAGCGTTCGTCTGCAGTATTCCAAATCACGGTCGGCGTCTGTTTGAGAAAGAAACTGCGCCCGGGTGGAAATCCATTCTTCTTGCGATAGCCCCCGCGGAGTCGGCCCCGCCATGAGGGCTTCACCCCAGGGTTGAATTTCACCGGGCATTTCTGCTGCGCGCAGCAACCCAGCCGTGGAATCGCCATTGGATATGTGGAGCATACTGAGAACACTCTCTATTTATAGTGAATCGCCAGCCAAACGGTGGGTTGCTGGCTATCGGTCCACTCGACACGGTGCCGCCGGTGAGCCGGAATATTCAAATAGTCTCCGGGTGAAAGTTCGATGATGTTGGTTTCGCCATCGAAAAGCAACCCGGCCCGGCCTTTCAACAGTATCACCCATTCGTTCCAATCTTGATCGTACCACTGACCCGGCGGGGTGGCCTGTCCCTGCGATAAAATCCGTTCGATTTTCAAATTCGGGCTCTTGGCCAGAGTTTCGAAAATTTCCTTTTCGAAGACTTTTGGGATGTCGGCGAACAAGTTGACTGGTTTCATTAACGTTATTTCTGTAGGGCGGATTCCATCCGCTGGTCTTTTTATAAAGCCGCATTAAATGCGGCCTACTCAGGGAATATAGCAACTTTTGTTTGCTTTCCAATGATTGTGAAAATATCTTTATGCAATAGTAAGTCCCCTCCTTTTTCAAGGAGGGGACTCAGGGGTGGTTTCTATCCTGCGCCTGCTCCCTCAAACTCCCCTAAGGGGCTGTCCAAAAAGATACCTGTCATTGCGAGCGAAGCGAAGCAATCTCATGATTTTGTGCTCAAATGATGAGATTGCTTCGTCGCTATCGCTCCTCGCAATGACAATTTCCTTCCTTTTTGGACAGCCCCAATATTCAATTCAATGCTACCACCACGCCCAGCGAAATCATCCCCAGCACCGTGCTGATCACCACCGTGCTGGCGGCCAGCGCATCGTCGCCGCCGATCTGGTTGGTGAGCACGTAAGCCGCCGCGGCCGTGGGACAGGCAAGGTAAATCAGCGCGATGCGGGTTTCAATCGGCGACAGATTCAACAGCCGCGCGGCGTAAAAACCGATGATCGGCGCAGCCGCCACTTTCAGAAACGAAGCCGTCATCGCGAATCCCAGGCTTTCTTTAAACTCCGCAGCAGCCAGCGCCCCGCCAATGCAGATCAGCGCCAACGGCAACGCGATGTGACTGACGGCTTCCAAAGCGCGGGCCAAAGCCAGTGGCAGTTCCCAATCAATTAACACGAACACGCCGCCGGCGAGACTGGCGATCACCAGCGGGTTGGCTATCATCGGCTGGAAGAATTTTTTCAGCGACCCCCACTCGGATTTCTGCCGGCTCGCCAGCAGCACGATCACCGACAGCAAATTGTAAATCGGCACCATCGGCGCGATCACCAGAATCCCCAGCATTTCAACCTTGCCGTCCATTCCGGGCAAATGGGCCGACGTGTAAATAAGCACCGGCAAGCCAATGAACGCCAAATTGCCGCGGAAGGACGCTTGCACGAAAGTACCCACGGCGCGCACCGGCACTCGCAGCAGCCAAGCCGAAAGGTAACCGAGTATGAGCACGCCGATCATGCCGATGACAACCACCAGCATGATGTGTCCGGCAGTTTGCAGGTTGTAGTGCGCCGAAGCGATTTTGTAAAACAGCAAACAGGGCAGTCCCACCCAAAAGGTGAGGCGATTGAGTTTGTTCAAATCGGTTTCAGTGAGAAAACCGGTCTTGAGAAGAAACGCGCCCAGCGCGATGATCAGCGCTACCGGCGCGAGGGAGTTGAAGACGTGCATAACAGTTTTTTCATCCTCAATTCCCCCTTAGTAAAGGGGGTTAGGGGTTGTGCATTCCCCCTTCCAAAGGGGGTCAGGGGGTTGTGTTTTCTATCGCGCCACATCCGGACAACCCCCTGTCGTCGTCCCCCTTTTTTTAAGGGGGACAATTTTGGCTCCCTTGCTAAGGGGGACTTTCTTCCAACTCCGGCAGCGCTCTCACAATCTTCACCGTCTCCAAACTCACGGTAACCACCTGGCCGATGAGCCGCACGATGTACTGCGGAGCTCTTCTTTCCCCCCTTGACAAGGGGGGATAAAAGGGGGGTTTCTTCAAGCTGCGTGCAAACATCTTTCTCACTCCAAAGCTTGTACGTGCCACGCACTTCAGAAGTGCGTGGCACGTTTCCGACGTTCACTCCAATTCCGGCAGCGCCTTCACAATCTTCACCGTCCCTAAACTCACGGCGACCACCGGGCCGATGAGCCGCACGATGTACTGCGGAGCTCTTCTTTCCCCCCTTGACAAGGGGGGATAAAAGGGGGGTTTCTTCATGCTATTTGCAAACATCTTTCCTTCCAAAGCTTGTACGTGCCACGCACTTCTGAAGTGCGTAGCACGTTTATAACGCTCACTCCAACTCCGGCAGCGCTTTCACAATCTTCACCGTCTCTAGACTCACGGTGATCACCTGGCCGATAAGCCGCACGATATACTCCGGATCGTCCGCGCGGTTGGGATCGTTGACGATACCGCTGCGGGCGTCAGTTTTTACGCGGTACTGGTCGATGATCCACTCCAGCGCCGAACGGTTGCCGAGGCGGTACTCGAACGCCGCTGCCGGCGCGCCCCGTAGCGTGAGAAATTCGTTGTAGATGATTTCGCTTTTGTCCCGCGACAGCTTCATCTTTTCCACCCGCCAGTTGAGGGGCGCGTCTGCGCTTTCGATTTTTTGCAACGGATATTCGGGCTGGCTTTCGTAACCCACGTGCAGCTCCGCCAATTTTTTGCCCGCCTCCGCGAACGGCCAGAACTGCGGCGCCAATGGAATGCGTGGCAGCTCCCGCCTGAGGTTGGCGGCGTATTTCTCGCGGTAAACGGGATGGTGCAGCACGGCGTAAACGTAGTGAAAAATGTCCCACTTGCTGATGCGCTGATCTTTATAATGTGACTGGAATTGCGCCAGCGCCCAGTCGGTGAGGTTCTCGCGGCGGTTGCGGCCGGCTTTGTCGTAGGTGTAGAAAGGAAAGCATTGAAATGCTGTTCCGCCACCTAAGAAACTCAAATTGATTATTTTGGTACTCATCATTGCGGAGAACGGTTTTTCCGATGCAACGCCGTTACAACAAATAGAAAAATTTTGGCTATCATGCTTAGGTAAAATGGCCGGCACTTGATAGCGACGCTCTGTAAGATACTTATCGAAATAGAGATATTGTTCAGTAAAGGGATGATACAACGCGAGTCGTATTTTCGTCTCGTCACATTGAAGCTTCAGTGCACGTTTCAAACAATTCTTTAAGCCTTCCGACCAGCTTATTTTTTCGTTATCGTCTATAACAAAATCATCGATTCTTGGTTTAGTAACTAACTGATTCCATTTTAGTAGTTGCTCGTTATATGTCGTGGTCAAAAGCTTTACCGTACTAGCAAGCATTTCTTTTTGAAAATTGTAAACCCAACTGTCACGATTAGTTTTGACGCCGTTACTCCAACTGACGAACATTGAATTTGACTGGTCGAATTGTTTTGAAGCAACCGGAATGAAATCTTGGAATTCGTCTTTTAACGATCCAGCTAACCAAATGTTTTTGTTTACTGGCTTAATTTCTTTCCAATCAATTTTTCTCAAATCTACTTTTTCATCCAAAAAAACATACTTTTGCTCCTTCCGCCAAAACTCATCAGTCTGTGCATAACAAATTCTTGCTTCGCGAGATTGTTTGCCGTTCTTCTTCACGAAAATATTGATGCTCACCCCAACTTGAATTCCAAAAACATTATGCGTCGTGCCGGAGAGCTTGGGATTCTTGCGAACGTTGCCCGTTAAATTTAAGATGTAAATCGCGTCAAAATCTTTGGCGAGGTGCATCCGCATTCCGTCAAAAGCAAAATCATCCACAAAACTGTTGTTGGAAACAAATGCGATGACGCCCTCTTTATTTTGATCGATGCGATCCGCCGCCCAGCGAATCGCTTTCACATACATATCGGAGAGAGCGTTTTTGTTCGTGGCCTTTGAATCTTTCGTATAAGTCAACGACACGCGTTTATCGATTACCGGGTACTTGCGATTTTTATTATTATCGTTCTCGTTGACCTGTCGGGCATTGTACGGCGGGTTGCCGAGGATCACAAAGATCGGCGCTTTTTTCTGGCGCTCCACCCGCTCGGTATTTTCGGTGCTGAATAGCGAAGTCTGTTTGGCCTCCGCCAGCTCAAAGGTGTCCACCAAACAGACGCCCTCGAACGGCTGGTACTCTTTGGTGAGATCGTAATACTCGTGCTCGATGTTCATCGAGGCGATGTAGTAGGGCAGCAGCATCACCTCGTTGCAGTGCAGCTCGTGGGCGTATTTGTAGGGCAGCGCGGTTTTCTTGATGGCGCGCATCACCCGCAAAATGAAATTGCCGGTGCCCACGAACGGGTCGAGGATGTGCACGCCCTGGTCCGACAGCGAGCGCCCAAACTCCTTCTGCAAAATCTCCTCGATGGAATTCACCATAAAATTGACGATGGGCTGCGGCGTGTAAACGATGCCGTGGGTGTCGGCCACCTTCACCGAAAAGCCCTGAAAGAATTTTTCATAAACGGTGTTGAGAAAAGCCTGCTTCTCGGAATAGTCGTCGATGCCGTCGGCGGTGTCTTCGATGGCGCGGTAGAAGCGGTCGAGGGATTTCAGAAATTCGTGCTTGCTGAAATAGGGCGAGGTGAGGGCGTCGATGACCTTTTCGATTTCGCGGGCAATGATGTTCTTTTTCACGAAATCCGGGTGGTGGAAAACGCTGGTGAAAATGCGCTCGGTGAGCAGGTGCTGAATGAGCATCTCCTCCACCGCCTGCACCGAGAGATTGGGATTGATGGATTGCTTGCACAGCTCGGTGAACGCCTCGAAGGCCTGAATGAACGGCTTGTTGGTTTTGCGCTCCCCTTCGATGAGCTTCAGCAGTTTGTCGGCCAGCTCCGGCACCTCGCCTTTGAATTCCTCGACGGCGTGGTCCCAGCGCTCGATGGCCGGCGGCGTGTGCTCGAAAAAAACTTTGAGCGCTAAGATCAGGCGCTCGGGCGCGGAGATGTCTTCGTCCAAAACCGGGCGGCCGTTCTGCCAGATGACCGCGCGCTGCGGCGTTTGGAAAAAAATGTTGTTTTTGGGATAGCCGGTCTCGAACTTCTTTTTGATTTCCTTTTCGAGGTTGTCGTTTTTGTCTTTGGCCTCCCACACACCTTGCACGATTTTGAAGGCGTTGACAAACGCGCCGTCCACGCGAATGCTGTGATGGTTGCGTTTCAGCGCATATTGCTCGATGAGCGTCCACGCCACTTGCCGGCCGCAAACGCGCAGCAGCTCGCCGAACAACGGCGAGACGTTGCCCTCGGAATCCTGCCCTAAATTTTTGAGCGCCGCGAGAAGATCGTAGTAATCGCGAACGGCTTTGTGATTGGGTTTGAGGTTGAGGGTTGGCATGGTGTTGGAGTAATTTGAGAGTGTTCCTCCCCCATTTTCGCTTTTTCAAAATGGGGGAGGTTAGGTGGGGGTGTCCGACCCCCTCCCAGCCTCCCCCAAATTCCCAAAAACGGAATTTGGGGGAGGAGAAGCACGTTAAGTTTCCATGCAAAATACGACAGACAACGGACTAAATCAACCCTGAATCCAGTTGACCAAAATCCCGCCATCTGTGGCAATGCGGCTACAGATGTGGTTCCGATACACCCATCCTTCATTATAAAAACGCATTCAAAGACGTGCAACAAGCTCATTGAAATACGAGAGTTAATCGTACTCACAAAGCGCGTAAAAAAGTTTGGCGCGGAAGTTGAGAGGTTCATGACCAACCAAATCAATGTGATTCGGACCGGTCTCAAAACAATTTTCAAAACACGGCTAAAAAAAAGGAGTTCAACATGAAATCAAAAATGCTAATGCACGGGTTGGGGTGGATGCTGGCCGCAGCATTGTTTGTCGTCGCTGGCTGCTCGAAAAATCCGGTCGATCCGGGAAATAATGACGGCGTCAACGAAACCGTGAAGATCGCCGGTAAGACCAGCGTGGATATTTACAACAACGTCGCGGCGTTCAAGCAAGTGAACGATCTGATGCGCGGCAGCGAGGCTCTGGCGCAGATGGACATTCCGGAATTGAAAAATCCCGGACAAGCCATTAGCTTCGCCCGCAGCGTTCAGCGGCAGGTGTTCGCCAAAACGCCGAAGAATTTAGAAATCGATCGTCTCGCCGGTGTGATGGGCGATACCGTGATCTGGGATGTCACGTACCCCGACCCGGTGCTGAACATCACCTTCCGCAGCCGGCTGGTTTACAACGATGAAACCAGCATCGCCCGGCTTACTCTCGTTGGATTTGATTATCCGCAGAACCATCCGCTCGAATACGACTCGACGGAAGTCGTGGCCGATTTGAATTTTACCCTGCTGAACGACAACGACGACGTGCTGATCTCCATCAAGAATTTCAAGCGCTTCAAATCCGGACGCTTGATTAAGCAAGAAGAAGGCAGCTTCATTCCCGATCCCTATCTGCCCGGCAGCGAGCCCACGGGCGGAGTGCTCGAGAGCGAGATCACTTACAATAGCTCGAGCTTCATTCAAGAGACCAAAGCGCGCTTCGAGTACCACGAAGGCGCGGGCGGCAGCTACTCCAAAGAGACAAAATTCTCCGACGGCAAAAGCAGCAGCGAGTCGGTGACTTTCAACGAGAACGGCACCGGCAGTTTCTCCGAAACCCGCCGCGACGGCACGAGCATCGTTGGCACGTTTGACAGCGCCGATCAGGACGGCCAGGGCGCCTACACGCTGACCACGACGTTCCGCGCCGGACACGATCCGGCTTCGATCTCAGAGTCCGGCGAGTTCACCATCAACTTCGCGGATTCAACGTTGAACGGCACGTTCGAGCGCGAGGTGCGTTTCCGCGACAATCACGTTGAAAGCGAGAGCGTGTCGGTGCAGCAAACGCGCGTCGGCGATCTGCTCTCCACCAGCTTGAACGTGGACAAATCCGACGGCAGCCACGGCTTTATCAACATCGTGGAAACTCCGGACGTCGATCAAGTCTCCGGTGAGTGGACGAACGTCGATGAAACGTTCGTGACCTTCAACGCGGAATCGTACGCCGACGGCAGCGCACATCTCGAGTTCAAACAATATGCCTCGGAAGCGGCGTTTGAAAATCAGCAGCCGCCCATTCTCAGCGGCGTGTTCGATTTTTACCCGGACGGCTCCGGCAGCGGCGTGATTACCGAAGGGGACAAAGGCTACAACGTCACCATCAACCCGGATGGGTCGGTGGTGATTGAGCCGGTTGTGTGAGTTAATAGCGGAAATTCAAGAAACCGGATGTCCGGCGAAGTTGCAACCACCGAATGTCCGGTTTTGTTTTGGTATCTGTGCGTTGCAACGTATTGTTAGCCGGCCAGTGGATACAAGCGTTGGGATTCGTCCCGCACATTTTAACTCGCCGGTACGCTGACTTTCGGTGTTGGACCGGGTTTGGCCTTCTTTCTACAGTCAGCGCATCGCACGACGAAGCCCCGCCACGTGAAGGCCCGAAATATGAAATAGACGCCAACACAGATTACAAGCAGCATCGCGGCAAACTCGATCGCGTCACCAAAGGTTTGGGGCGTCCGAATCTGGCCTGTAATTGGATTCGTCCAACGATTCACGTTACCTCCGCTGATAACGAGGAATACCACTGCAGCCCAAATGCTTGCTGTATCCCGCTTCGTCGTGGTCTGAGAGCTTCCGCAGCTTGGGCACTGAACCCGTGGCGATGGGGCACCACAAGATGAGCACGCGTTTGACGCAAGCTTCACGGGAGTTGAACACTTCACGCAACGGACTTCCGCCTTCGCCCAAGACACGGATTGAGGCGAATGCTGCATTGACTGAGCCACTGCTTCGGCTTCCCCTGTCAGTGGTTTGCTGCAGACGGAACAGAATCGAGCACCTGGCCGCAGAACGGAATTACAAGATGAACAGCGAGCAAGTGCCGGGCGCTTTCTAAGGATGGCCCAAACGATCCACCCGACAAACGGATATATTCCGAACCACAGCCAGTGAGGCGACAGCCCTCGCCTGCGTGCCTCGATAAGCCCCATGCTTATGGGGAGAATGTAACCCAAAGCGACTACAACAAGCAGCCCCACTAACCCGCTAATCACGTCGTTATTCACTTTGCCTCCTGGCTCTGACGGACTGAGCCCTGTGTAATCATGTCCGGCTAACGTCCAGCATCAGCTGCAGCGCAAAGTGTTGTTCGGCGGCAGGACGCTTCGGCAGTGCTAAGTACTCAACGCATTAGGTTTCCAACAGCGATCACGACGCCGACCAGGACCGCAGCGACGGCGACCTGAAGTAACCCACCCAGAAGCGACAAGCCCAAGAGCGCCAGCCGGTTCATTTCCGCGCTGGGTGCGTCGCGCTCGACAAAGAAACCCTGCCAATATCCGGATCGCGTCATGTTCAGGCCGACATACACGATATAGAGAAGGCCGGCCATCATGAAGAGCGTTTCCGCGGTCGTTGGCCCCCCTTGGCGAGGTGCATTGCGCAGGCTCATGAAGAGGAAGAGGCCCGTCCATGCAAAGGCAAATAGGCGGGCGTAGTTCCAGCGCAGGACGCGAACGCGTGCTACTGCGCTCCCCTCCGGCGCAGCCGGGGCAGGTTGGCTGGCAATCGGTTGAACGGTCACGAGTGCCAGCAATCGGCTGCCAAAACCAACAGGAGGCCACGGCACGGTCGGCGACGATGATGGCGCGCTTGCGGGGGGTGTACTTACTAAAGCGTTGGAAACGTCGTTAGATGCGGGCTTGGATTCATGAACCATTGTGTCCTCCTCTTGGCAGTATGGTATGCCGCCGAACATAATAATATAGAACGCCTAATTTCCATATTATGTGACACGCTTTGTCGCATAATACCGACAGACGCTTTTCAATAACAATAAGAAAATTTGCAAAATATGCAACTGTCTTTCCCTTATTATGCGACAGAATTTCCTGTCCAGAAGCTCGGGGCCTAAAGTTTTTCGTTGGGTTTCCTACTCCCAAACATGTCTTTGTTTTACAAATGGGTACGGCGAGAGCAAACTCATGTTATCCACTTAGCGGCAGCGAATGTCGCCTCAGTTAACGACACCTGTGGAGGGAGAGAATCCGGTCTGGGATAACAATTGACAATATAAAAACCTGCAGGAATGAGTCAAGAGATTTTTTTAGCAGACAGCAAAACCGGAAAGCGGGAATCCTTCCCGAATCAACCGCTCTGGTGACGACCGATTGATTACGAACGGCGATGACCAGCCACAACGTCACCATCAACCCGGATGGGTCAGTGGTGATTGAGCCGGTGGTGTGAGTGGTTTAAGTTTATTGATGAAACCGGATGTTCGGTGGCGTTGCAGCCACTTGAATATCCGGTTTTTTATTTTGGTATCCGATCTGCGCCAAAGAAGGGTTGAGATAAAGATGGTGAGATTTGCAAGAGGCTAACGCGAGCAAAGGCGGCGGCGCGCGCCGTCCGCTGCATGCCGTTGTTAGCTGGCCAATTACCTCATTTCTGACGCGAAATAACGATATCCGCTTTCGTTGAACCGACGATCTCCAAGAGCTCTTGGGTCTCCTTTGCCGGCACCTTGTGCTTTGCGAGCACTCCCTTGAAAAGTGTGACCATGCGATCCCACTCCTGCTCCGTTATGTTCATGTGCGCGTGAGACTCCTTCATCTGACGGCCGTGGTATTGGCATGGGCCGCCAGTGGCTTGGCACACCATGGCGGTTATGTGGTACTTCAGATACGGGGCTGGCACACGCTTCCTCGCGGCATCGATCTCAGGATTTGCATTGAGGACGGCGTCGGGCACGAGGGCGTCGATGAAATCGCTCACCACAACCGAAATCGGCGCCAGGCCACCCAACCGGTCGTACAGGGACTGTTGCTTTTGCTCTGCACCGCCCTGCGCCACCGCCGTGTGGGATCCGGTGAGCAGAATTGCGACGACACCAAGAGTGGTCCAGATATTCATTTTGCGCTTGAACATATTATCCTCCTTTTGTTTGTGGGGAACGCCTTCACGCTCCCGGTTGAATGACTTTTCCAACTGTCCATCACGGCGGCCAGCTAACGTCCCGGTTCAGCGGCGGCGTGAAGCGCCCTCCGCTGCAACCGGTTTTAGGCACATAGCGTTCTATTGGCGTTCGTAAACCCGGATCTCTGGATCCGCCGAGAGGTAGGGCTTCAACTCTCTCACGACATCGTTGCCGAACAGCGCGCTCTGCAGGTAGCTCTCTGCTGAAGCTCGTGAATCGAATCCGTGAAGCACCTGTACATCCTCTTCACGTAGGAGGAGCTCCTTGGATTCCGCGCCGGGAATCGTCGCGAGAAACGGCTGTTTGTACTTCGAGTAAACTGCACCGGCCTTCACGCGATCCTTCGCGGCCACCTGCATCGTGATCTCGAGATATGCTTTTGTCATTTTCGTCTCCTGTCTATTTGTTTGTGCGGAATCGCCGCATCGAAGCGCCCACAATATGAGGGCGCGACTACAATATAGCAGGATAAACAGAACTTGTGTGTTCTCTAAATAACAGTTTCGCAAAATATTCAAGAATCGATCAGCTTCTCGATATCCTCGATCCGGCGAACGCACACATATTCACGATTGTATCCGAGCACTCCCTTGTCACGGAGCTTGTTGAGGATCGTACTCACAACCGGTCTGCTCGCTCCCACGAGGTCGGCCAACTCCTGTTGTGTGAGGCGAAGGTGTTGTCCGAAGCCATGATTGCAGCGAGTGGCGAACCCTCCTGACAGCTCGCGGAAAGTCTGGGCAAGTCGTGCCTCGGTTCGTTTGAATGCGAAGCTTTCGAGCCTGCGTTCCATCTGGCGCTGGCGCAGCGCGAGAAGCGAGACAAATTCCCAGGCGGCTGCGGGGTGGTGCAGCAACAGGCGCCGAAACTCGTCGATCGGCGCTCGCCATATGGAAACAGCTCCCTTTGCCCTTGCCGTGTCTTCGGCTTCAGTGGCGCCACTCAGAGCGGGGCCAAAGAAGTCCCCCGCTCCCAACGCCGCCGTGGTGAGAGTCGCGCCGTCATAGCTGACCCTCGCGATAGTCACTTGCCCATCGAGCACGCAAAAGACCGTTCGCCCGGGCTCGCCTTGCCAGTAGATCGTGCCGCGGTGCCGAATCGCCACAATCCGAGCCCTCGGACAGTCGCGACGGAGGTCTTCTGGTGGAATTCCTGCCAGAAGCGGGCATCCCTTTAGCGCATTCGGTTTGTTCATTGTGCTTGCCGACTTTCCTTTATGTTCTCCGCTTCGATCGATTGGCGGCCTAACGGTTTGCGTTACCTGCGTGTGGGCGGGCGTGGATTCTGCTTGGGAGCAGGAAAAACTCGAAGCCAGAAAAATGCTTGAAAATGCCGCAGAATCCCACACGTCAGGTGCACGCTTTGTTAGCCACCGTTTTTGCCTTGAGGACTTTTGGTTGAATTTATGATTCCTTCAGGTTGCCAGATAACGACATCTAAAAATACTCTTGCATAGCCTTTATCTTTTGCAAGCCGATTAGCAAAATCTTGATAACGTTTACTCTCTTCTGCGTTGAGATATTTTAATCCCTTCCATTGTGGAAAGTCCATCTCACCATATTTTCGGGCTTCATTGGTTAAAAACTTGCCAACTTGACTGTCTAAAGGGAGTTCCAAAAAAGGCTCGATTATTTCCAAGTTGTAGCCTGCACAAACAAATTTATGATAATACGATTCTGCCAAAAATAAATTAATTGCTTTGCGGGCTGTTCCCCAATGCTGAGATTGAATTGGAAAACTTAATCGAAGCAAGTCAGTTTGCTTATCAAGTTCTTTAGAAAAATCAGTTTGATTATCGGTAACAAATTTTACTAAATTAAGATTCTTGAGAAAATAACGAGCCTTATTAATCACGCCTGGCGCACCTTGATTTCTCAACGTGCTTGAACTAATCGTAATATTGGCTAATCTTTCGCGGAAATTTTCTAGTGTAGGTAACATTGATTTTCCAAAGACAACTCTATTGCGCGAGGCGGCTAACAATAGTATATGCGACCTAATAAAAGCTACAACTCTGATCACCGGTTGTCGCGTAAACCGGTTGACCAAGCACAAGTTCGCCATTTAGTGCGAACCGGACTGTCGTTTATGATGTGCTACAGCATATCCGCTGGTGGTTTTTCAGCCCTATGTTATCCGCCCTTCGACAGCGAAAGTCGTCGCAGGTGAAGACGCGTATGAGAAAGGATAAGATCGAGTTTGGGGATAACAATTGACAAGATAAAAAACTGCACGAATGAGTCAAGTATTTTTTCGGGCGCAAAGAACAAAACCGGAAGAGCGTAACAATGAATTGCGCTTCTCGCCCAACCGTGTGGAGTTTCTTCTAATAAGTTGCGCATGCAATGGGACTGCTTCCCCGAAGCGTCGGGGTCGCAGTGACAGGCCAAGCGCTCCAGCGAGTCGAAGCAATCTCTTCAAATTTGAATCAAACTTCTTCGTACCTTGAAAGAAAATCGTTCTTCACTCATCCACAAACGCCAACCGCGCCGGCCCATCTACTTCGTTTTCGTGAACCGCATCCGAATTATTCGCCGAGTCAACAGCGGCGGGCGCGCCCACCAGCCAGAAGCGTTCCAACGCGCTTTCTATTTCGGCCAGCATCCAGCTTGCCTGCATAGGCAGGCTTGCTTTGGCGGACTCTTGCGCTAGGTCGTCGGCCAGCGCGTCTAACTCGCGCTCTACTAACATGCCGAGCAACACCGGTGAGCTGACAGCAACGCAGGTCTTGCCGGTTGTCTGAGATTCGAAATCCATCAGCAATTTGAAATCGCAAAGCAGCGCGGAAATTGGGGTTTCTCTCAAAACGGCCTGCTCGGTGGTACGGGTGAGCGTGTCAAACAGATCGCGGAAAATCTGCGGGGAGTTCAGCTCGTTCAACGTCGCGACGAGTTTTTTGATGAACGGCCGATCGTCACCGAAGCCTTCGGCGATGACGATCGTATCGTCGCGGCGGCGCTCGTTGGCAGAACTAAAAAGCAGATGGCAGAGCGTGGCGCGTGGCGCGACGAGAATATTGTACTGCAGGTTTACAGCCGACCGGCAAATTTTCAGCAGATCGTCAGCAGAAATTTTCGTTGCAGCGAGAATGGTCTCTCGAAAAGTCTCGCTCTGCCTGCCTGCGCAGGCAGGCAAATCAACGTGGGTGGGATTGATTGAATAGAATACTTCCTCAGCGTGCCGGCGGGCATGTTTGCGGACGAGGATCTCAAATATCTCCGGCAAGCCGCTGCCCAAAAGCTCACGGCACACCGCGGAGTCCCGCCCACGCAGAACACGTTGGTGCAAGCGTTCCGCGAGGCGTCGCTTTTCGTTTTGCCAGATTTCGGATAGCATGATCATTTCAGAATAGCATTTAACCACAACGGCACAAAGATCACAAAGAAAAGCCACTGTGCTGTAAGGATGTTGCTCACTCATGAGACTGCTTTGGCCAAAAGCGCCTCGCAGTGACAGAAGACCGCCTGTTATTCCGAATCCCGACGTTTTTTGTCGGGTGAGGAATCTGGCGACAAATAAGTCACTATATATCGAATCTGTTGTGAACCATTCGCTGAATCTATCCTCCGTCATCCCGACGCTTCGGGATCGGCTTCGCTGCGCTTCGCCTCGAAATGACAATTGCTTAGGAGAGCTCTTTGGTCAACTTGGCGCCCTTGGTGTCTTTGTGGTTTACGATTTTCAAAAAATAGAGAAAAAAATGGGGCTACCCCTCCGATAGCCCCATTGTACAACAACAGCGATTTTATTCTTCTACTTCGTCGTCTTCTTCCTCTTTCACCACCCGCGCCACGTCCGCAACGCTGTCGTCGTCGTCGAGTTTGATCAGCCGGAAGCCCTGGGTGTTGCGGCCCAGAGTGCGCAGCTTCACCACGCTCTGGCGAATCACCACGCCGTTGCTGGTGATGATCATGATGTCGTCTTCGTCGATCACTTCTTTCAGCGCCACCATGTGGCCGGTCTTGTCGGTGACCTTGACGGTGAAAA
>Ga0247727_10006873_pt1 | contig 22081 bp, 17 predicted proteins | sample WisWelCaveWW1625_FD_202498 | JGI IMG/M metagenome (GOLD analysis project Ga0247727, IMG submission 202498) | Biofilm microbial communities from Wishing Well Cave, Virginia, United States - WW16-25 | ecosystem: Environmental > Aquatic > Deep subsurface > Groundwater > Cave microbial mat | place...
TCAGCATCCGAACGAACCTCGAAGGAGACAAGAGCGGGCACTCGACCTACCACGCGATGGTGATCAAGGCCGAGCGCCGGTTCTCCGAGGGCCTGACCTTCCAGTGGAACTATACGCTCTCGAAGCTGGTCGGCGACGCCGATAACTACGACACCGGAGGCAGCGCCTCGCAGGACCAGTACAACCGGCGGCTCGAGAAATCGATCAGCGGCTTCGACCAGACACACGCCGTCAAGATGAGCACGATCTACGAGCTGCCGTTCGGGCGCGGGCGGCGCTGGCCGACCGAGAGCGCCGTGCTGAACGCCCTGCTCGGCGGATGGCGGATCGGCGCCATCCAGACCTACTTCAGCGGCTTCCCGGTCGCCCTCGCGCGCAACAACCCGCTGCCGATCTTCAACGGCACCACGCGGCCCGTGGTGGCCAGCTATGACAACTGGCGGGCGCCCCTCCGCGGCGACAAATTCGACCCGGCCGTCGACCGCTTCCTGAACCCGGCTCTGTTTCCGGCCGCCCAGCAGCCGGCGCACCTGTTCGGCAACGCCACCCGCTTCAACCCGAAGGTGCGGGAGTTTCCAGTCTTCAATGAGAACATCAGCCTCGCCAAGTCGTTCCGGTTCACCGAGTCCAAGCGCCTCGATTTCCGCTGGGAGGCGTTTAACTGGTTCAACCGCACCCGGTTCGGGACAGGCAGCACCAACCTGAACGCGGGCAATTTCGGCGTCGTGAACAACCAGGCCAACGAACAGCGGCGGATGCAGGTGGCGCTCAAGCTGTATTGGTAAGGCCCGCGATTAACTCAGCCCGCGCTCGACCGTATCCACAACCCAGCGCGCCTGCCGGCGGGCCTCGACCGCGTCTTTCTCGCGATAGAACTCGGTCGGAGTAAGGTCCTCGCTCCCGTAAAAGGCGAGTTCGCGGTCCCGGCGAAGCCGCCGTGACACCTCCGAAAGACGCCCGATGTGCTTTGCCAGCGTCGTCGGGAATCTATCCCGGTGCTGGTGGAGAAGGTCGCTGACGTCGTGTACGCGAGGCGCCTCGATCCGATGCAGGCGGAGCAAGCCCTTCAAAGCCAGCTCGACTGCTTCCTGGGCCTCCCGGACCACGTCCGGCCACGACTCTTCCTTAAACAGAGCGTCGAGCGCCGCCAGCCGCTTGCGGGCGCGGACGATGTAGTCCCGGCCCAGTGTCGTATTGGTCACGCGGCTTCCCCAGGCTCCGCGTGGATCCAATAGGGGCGGCCGTGCATGGTCCTTCTCACCACCCGGCCCGCCAGGATCTCGCCGCGCAACTCCCGAAGCGTCCCGGACACTTTCAGCCGTGGATCGACCAGCACCACGCCGTCCAGCGCCGCTTCCAGCCAGATGCTCCCGGCCTGGCCGCCCGCCGCCGGAAGCCGGGCGAAGTGCGGTGCGATGCGCCTTGGAAGATCGCGAAAGCATGGCTCAAGCCGTTCATCCCATAACTCGTAAAGGCCGCGGGAGACCGTCGCCTGTTCGTTCAGAACGAGCAACAAGTCGGCGTCGGAGTTCAGCCACACATCGCCACGAGCCAACGAACCGAACAGCACCACGCCCTCGAGGCCGCCGGCGAACACCTTCTGAATTGCGGTGACAACTCCGGGAGGCAAGACCCCGCTTCCGACGATGATAGCCGGCTCAAGAGGCGGCGCCAGGCCGTCCACGCCGGACTCGAGCAGTTCTCCGCAAAGCTGGTTGAGTGAGCATCCGCGGGCGGCCGCTCGGGCGCGAAGCCGCTGGTGCAGCCCCGGCGACAGCCGAAGCAGAAAGCGTCCTAACCCCGACATGCTGATACTATGATATCACCTGGCGGAGCTGTTCGGCGGGTAGCGGGCAACCGTCGGCGGGATAAAATCCACGGCCGGTCTGGTTTACCGACTCGGCGGCTGTGGCTTCGCCTCGGGCGGCTTCGGTGGCGGCGCCTGCTGCTGTTGCTGCGGTCGGAACCGGGGCATCCGCGGCACAGGCTTGGCGCTGGCGATTTCCACGTATGTCTTCAGGATGGGTTCCTTCTGAGCCGGGTCGAGGATCAGGTATCGATGCCTGCCGTCCGCCGACGGTGTGAATTTCGTGCGGCCGTCATCGAGCACGCCGATCGTCCCCGGGTCCGACAGTTTGAAGTAGCCCTCCTTGGGACGAACCGCATACAGCACGGCTGCCATATCCCAAGTCGGCGCGTCGTACGGCATCGGCCGGTAGGCGCGGTAGGCATCGACGACCGGATGGGCGGGCGACCAGGCAAAATCCTTCTCGATGCTCGAGGCCGGAAACAGCAGCGCCTCGCCCACCTCGTGGCCGGCGGCGACGATCGCCGTGGGCCACTCGGCAAAAAGCTTCTTCGCCGCCGCGACGTCGGTCTTCACGTTCAGTTCCGGCCCGCCGTCCGGGAATGCCCCGCCAGCGACCACCAGGTACCGCACCTTGCGGGTGATGAGATCCTTCACGCCCGGCAGATCGATGACCCGGGCGAGATTCGTCGCGCGCCCGGTCAGGACGACGATGGCATTCTGGTCGTGCTGCGCGGTCAACGCATTCCGGATCAACGCGGGCACTTCCGCCGTGTCATTGAGTTTATGAATCCCATGGTTGTAGACCGGCGCGCCTTCTCCGCTGCGCCTCTCGAGCGGCGCCGCCAGCATCGGGGTGTCCCCGCGCCGCGGGCCGTCGGTGGCGAGCCCCACGGGAAGCGTTCTTCCAAACCCGCCGAACGCCCCGCTGACGGCACCGGCATAGAACCGGCCGACAGCCTCGCAAAACGCGGCCGCTTTCAGATCCGGGTTGCTGACGCTGATCGACACGACGCGCGCCTCGTTCTTGCCGTCCAAGCCGTATAGCAGGGCCAGCGCGAGCGCGCCGTCGATGCGGCCACCCATGTCGGTATCGAGTATGATCCCGACCGGCGGTTTCCCCTGTCCGAAGAACTGCATACGGTCGTGCCGGCCGCTCAGGCCAGATTCAGGCCTTCGATCCGTCCCGTCGAGTCGCCGAAATGCTCCGCATGAACCCCCATCCGATCCATCAGCGCCAGGAAGAGATTCGACATCGGCGTCTCCTTCCGGTACACCACCCGCCGCCCGGACTGGATGAACTTGCCGCCGCGGCCGGCGATGAGGGTGGGCAGATCTTCGTGCGTGTGCCGGTTCCCATCGGCGAGCCCCGCCCCGTAAACGATCATCGAGTTGTCCAGCAGCGTCGAGTCGCCTTCCGGAATCGACTTCAGCTTCTCGACCCAGGCTGCAAACTGCTGCATGTGATAGGTGTTGATTTGCGCCACCTTCTCCATCATCGCCGGATCGTTGCGGTGATGCGTGAGCGGGTGATGACCATCGGCAATGCCGATCTCGCGATAGGCGCGCGAGGTGCCCTCCCGCGTCACCAGGAATGTCAGCACGCGGGTGAGATCGGCCTGAAAGGCCACCGTGATCATGTCCGTCATCAGCTTGAAGTGCTCGGCGAAGTCGGCCGGGACGCCGTAGGGCTTCTCCATGCGCGGATCGATCTCGGCGTTGTCCTTCTCCGCTTTCTCGATCTGGCGCTCGATCGCGCGGATCGACGAGAGATACTCTTCCAGCTTCCGCCGGTCGGTGGGGCCGAGATCCGTTTGCAGCTTCCGGGTGTCTTCGGTCACGAAGTCCAGGATGCTCCGCCGGAATTTGCTCTGCCGCGCGCGAGCCTCCGGGCTCAGCGCGACGCCGTTGCCGAACAGCCGCTCGAACAAGGTCCGCGGGTCCAGGATCGGCGGCAGGGCCTGCGTCTCGCTCCTCCAGGCCAGGTTATTGGTATACGCGCACGAGTACCCCGAGTCGCAGTCGCCGGCTTGCCGCGCATCTTCCATGCCCGTCTCGAGCGACGGAAACCGCGTCTGGCTCCCGACCTGGTTCGCCACGATCTGGTCGCAGGAAATCCCCGCCTTGATGTCCACCGTCGTCTTCCGCGGCTGCATGCCCGTCAGGTAGGAGCCGCAGCAGCGCCCATGATCGCCGGCGCCGTCCAGCAGCGCCCGCCCGTTGTTATGGGTGAGGTTGCCGAGCAGCAGGATGTCCTGCTTGAACGGCTCGAGCGGTTTCAGGATCCGGGGCAGCTCGCCGAGCTTCCCCTCCGAATCCAGGTTCCAGTGACGCATGTCGATGCCGTTCGGCACGTAGACAAACGCCATCCGCACGGGCGCTTTCGCCCGCACCTGGCTCGACAGCGCCGGCGCCATCGCGTCGAGAATCGGAATACCGATCGCCGTTCCCATCCCTCTCAGAAACGTGCGCCTGGGCAACGCCTTGCCGGTAATCATCGTCGAGCCACCTCCTTCGGCCGTACCGCCTCGCCGCGGCGCGACTGGTACGGAAGACTCCGCGTAATCTCGTAAATCAGCGTCTGAAACCGATAGCCGGCCGCCTCCACCTTCCGGGAGATCTCGCTGACCGTCCTCCTATCATACCGTTCCAATCCCCGTCCCAGGGAATAGATCAACATTTTCTCCGTAAGGCAGCGGGCAAATTCGGCGATATCCTGATTGAGAAGCGCCCTCATCTCCGCCGGATTGGCGAATGACTTTCCGGTGGGCAGAGTCCCGCTCGAATCGACCGGGAACTTGCCGTCCATCGTGCGCCATTTGCCGATGGCATCGTAGTTCTCCAAACCAAAGCCGAGCACGTCCATGCGGCTGTGGCAGGAGGCGCAGATGGCGTTGGCGCGGTGCTTCTCGAGCTGCTGGCGCAACGAGCCCGCCGTCCCCACCGCCTCTTCATCGAGAGCCGCCACGTCGGGAGGCGGAGGAGGGGGAGGAGCCCCGAGGATGTTTTGCAGCACGTACTTGCCGCGGATCACCGGGGATGTGCGCGTCGGATAGCTCGAGACCGTCAGCACACTGGCGTGGCTCAGGACGCCGCCGCGCTGATCCGTCGTCAGATCCACGCGGCGAAACTCGGGCCCGGTGACCCCTTCGATGCCGTAATGCCTGGCCAGTCGCTCGTTCAGAAACGTGTACCGGGCGTCGAGAAAATCCGACAGCGGGCGATTCTCCTTCAGCAGCGATTCGAAGAACAGCCGCGTCTCGGTCTTCATCGCGTCCCGCAGCTCCGGCCCCCACTCGGGAAACTTTTGCGGGTCGGGCTTGATGCTGTCCAGATTCCGCGTCTCCAGCCACTGCCCCGCGAAATTGTCAGCCAACGCCGCCGATCGCGGGTCGGCCAGCATCCGCTTCACCTGCCGATCGAGCACGCCGGGGAGGCGGAGCTTGCCCGACTCGGCCAACCCCAGCAGTTCCTCGTCCGGCGTCGAGCTCCACAGGAAATAGCTCAGCCGCGACGCCAGCTCGATCGCCGAGATCCGGTGCACCCTGGTTGGATCGGTGGGATTCGGGTCGCGCTCGACGCGGAACAGGAAATGGGGGGACACCAGCATCGCCTGAATCGCGAGCTGGATCCCCTGCTCGACTGTCTGGCCTTCGGCTGTGGCCAGGCCCACAAACTTCACCAGCGATGCGGCTTCGGTTTTCGTCACCGGGCGACGATAGGCGCGGCGTGCCAGTATCGAGACGATCCTCTCGACGCAGCCGGCCCCGGACTGCGGATCGCAAACCAGAATCCTCTTGCGGCTCGGCTTCTCGACCTTCGCCGGGAACGGCCCGACAAAGGTGATCATGTTGAGAAACTTGTTCTTCTGGTCGCTGTACGCATCCTTGTCCGTGAGGCCTTTGACGAACTCGTCGTCGATGAACCCGGCGCGGAAGACATGGTCCCCTTCCGGCAAATACAACCGCATTTCCTCTTCCGAGTACGGATTGAAGTACACCAGCTTGGACGGCTTGGTCTCGACCGGCATCGTATCGAGCAGCTTGCCGTCCATCCACAGGCCCATCGTCACCGGCTTGGCGTCGGCGGCCCGCTGTCCGGGCAGCCCGATGCGGATGATGTATTCGCCGTCCCATTCGATCCGGTGGGTCGCCTCAATCGTGCTCCGGTCCACCCGCCGGATGGTCCTGTGCTTGGTGTGGTACTCGGCTTCCAGCGGCTTCTTGGGCAGCGGGTCCGCGCCGATCGCCCGGGCGGCGATCCGCTCGGCCGCGTTGATGTATTTCTCCATCAGCACCGGAGACACGGTCAGCACGTCGCCGATGTTGTCGAAGCCCTCGCCGGAATCGTCCGTCGGAAAATCCTTCTCGGCGCGAAACTCGATTCCCAACAGATCGCGTATGGTGTTGGAATACTCGACGCGGTTCAGCCGCCGCGCCGTCACGCGACCCGGATCGGGCTTCAGGCTGCGGTCGGCCTTCTCGAACTCGTCCAGGACAAAACGCACAATGGCGTCGATATGAGCGTGCGTCGGCCGCGGAATGCCCTTCGGCGGCATCTCGCCGGTCCGGATCTTTTGCAGTATCCTCTCCCACTCCTCCCGGTGTTCGATCAGCGAGGCCGATTGCGAAAAAGGGCCCAGGTTGAGTCCGCCGGAGGCCAGCCGGTCGTTATGGCAGGGCGAGCAGGTCTTGACCAACACCGGCAGCACGGTCTTGTCGAAATCCGGCGGACCTGGCTTGATGGCGGCCGCCGGCTTGGGCGCTGGAGTCCGGGCGGTCTTGGGAGAATCGGCGGCCAGCAGCAGGCTGGCTGTCAGAGCAATGATCGCGCCGTGAAGCGGGAAGCCCATACGTAAACAATGTTACCGCGCTCGGCATCAATAGGGCATCGTGCGCTTGGTGAACTTGCGGCCCTTCTCGGCGGCCGCCGGGCCGCCGGCACACACCATGACGCCTTCCTTGATCTGCTCTTCCACGTCCGCCTCGGCCACCGCGTTCAGGAAGAAGACCTTCGCCGCTTTCGTCGCGTTCAACACCCGCCTGCGCGCTTCGAGCATGATGGGCGGGAATTCCTGCGGGCGGCGCTCACCCTGGGCTCCCCGGCCTCGAGGCGGCCCTTCGACCAGCCCAACCAGCGACCATCCCATGTCTCCCGGACCCCACTCGGCGAAGCCTACGCCCGGCACCTTGGTCGTCTTCTCCGAGTTGCCGAGAGCGATCTTGTCCTCGATTTTCAGGCCGAGCAGAATCTCGCCGTTCTTGTTCAGAGGCCAGGGGTCGGCCTTCTTCACGTACTCGTTCGGCGAAATCCCCCACATCTGGGAGGCGTATCCCTGGCTGCCGCTTCCCCGCCAGCCCTCCCCCAGACCGGCCACCCGTTCCGCGAACGGATACCTGACCGATTCGACGAAGACCCGCACCGCCTCCGGCGACCGTGCGTGACAGAGCAGAATGCCGTGCACCCCTGTCGCCAGCGTCTGCTGCACGACCCAGGAATTGGCCAGCATGCTCGCTGCATCCAGGCCCAGTACCGGCAATGTGACGATCACCGCCGGCGTGCGGTGGCCGCTCTTGGTCGGCCCACCGGCCACCAGTCCGCGCATGAACTCGCGCAACTGAGTGAGGTCGAACACGCCGTGTTCCATCTCGTAATTGATGTAGTCGGCGTAGGTCTGGTTCAGTTTCTTGCCTTCCTCGAAGCCGCCGCGGCCGCCGGTGTAGTAAACCGGCTGGCCCTGCTCGAGCAGCTCGATGGCCTTGTTGATGCGTTTCGGCTTGGGCGTTTCGGCGGTTTGGGCCGCCATCGGCAGGACGGACAGCATCGTGACCGTGGCTGTCAGGACCCCAAGATTCCTCATGTCTCCTCCTTGCCCGCGGCGCAGGCGGCTCACACAGGCTGGTAGAACGGTTATCATAGCACTGCCCCGACAATCGAGCCCGGGCTGGATGCCGGCGTTACCGAGCGCTTTCGCGAACCGGAACCAGCGTCTTGAAATCGATGTCGGAGCGGCCGGCGCCCGAACGGCTGGCGGCCAGCGCGAGTGAAATCGTAACGTCGATCTTCTTACAGGTCGTCTCGGTGCACGCCTGGCCACGAACGGCGATCCGCGCCGGCCCGGATCCCGAACGTCGAACCTTCGCCACAAAGATGGCCCGCTGCTCGAAAACCCAGGTGAACCATTGCAGCTCGGGCTTGGAAGCGTCTTTCGGAGGAGTTTGATACCAGGGACCCGTGACTTCCAGCCCCTCGCTCACCCTGATTTCCGTGGGACTGTCGATGCCCAGCGGCTCCCGGCCCGCGAGTTTCTCCTTCGCCCGCCGCTGATTGTCCATCGCGTTCGTATGCCAGCCCGCTTCATGCGTCGCCTCGACGACCAGATACTCGCCGCTCAGCCGGGCCCGGTAGGACACGCACCGTTCCAGATCGTGACGTACTTCGACCGCATCCGTCCAGCCCCCGGCCCAACTCGCCCCGGCGCATGCCGCCAGCACCATTGCCTTCACGGCGGTCGGCTTGATCGATCGGATCATTTGCGGAAGCTCATCCTGTACGTCTTGAGTGGCATTCGCATTCGTTTGCCGGCACGAATCACGTCCAGCGTAACAGATTCCCCCGCCGTCTTGCGAAGCTTGATGTACAGCTCCGCCGTGTTCGCGAATTCGTCCCGCTCGGCGCCGTCGACGCCGAAGACGATGTCGCCGACCTTGAGCTCGTGACTCTTGGTCATCTCGGCAAACATGTCGACGTGTTTCACCTCGCTCGCGAATCCGCCGGGATCGAGTCCATGCTTGCGCCTTTCCTGCTCCGCCAGCGGACGAGATTCGAAGTACACCCGCGGATCGACGGTCAGTTGGCGGAAACGAAGGTCGGTCCACCACCAGCGTATCGGCAGTGCGACCGTGAGATCCAGCCGCTGCCCGTCTCTGTCGACCGTGATCTGAATCCGTTCGGCCTTGCGGGAGACTTTGTCGTAGTGATATTGAAGATCGCCAAATGACCACACCGGAGTGCCGTTCCATCCCTTGATGCGGTCGCCCGGTTTCATTCCGGCCAACTGGACCGCATCCCGAGCCTCTTTCACCACCAGCCCCTTCGGCATGTCCAGGTGAATGCCCAGCGTCTGGATGTCCGGTGAACGGTACATGTGCGTCAGCTTGTCGAGACTGCCGTCCCGTTCCCGGTGAATGTTCTGATAGTCTCCGATCAGGTGGCACTCGACGCAGTTGTTCCGCGCGAACGTTCGCTCGACCAGCAGCGGAATCTCGCGCGCAAACAGCGGCTTGGGTCGCTCGGCGGGCTTCAGCTCGGCTTGCCGGGACAGCCGATGTAATTCCAGGCCCTTCTCGAGCGCCAGCTCCAGGCTGCTCAGGCTCAGATAGGTGTCCGGCCCCTTCGAGTCCCGCCCGCCGTACCTCATATAAATCTGCTCGTCGGCGTTCAGGATGAAGAAGTAAAGGGTATTGTTGCGATCGTAATCGAACAGTCCGATATCGATCTCGTCCATCCGCGTGATGCGCGCGCAGACGTACTGGCTCAGGAGTTTTCCGCGCGGCGAGGTTTTCGGTGACAGCACAACCTGTGCGTCAAAAATGCGTCCGGCGGTTCAAGGCTCGCAGCGGAACTCGAGGAAGATCGGCTTCCCGGTTTGCTTTGCCTCCCGAAGGGCCGCGCGATAGTTGTTCAGCCAATGGATCGAGTCGTCTTGCCCCGCGGATGGACTCACGAAGGACCATACGACGCCCGCCAGAATCGCGGGCACGGCAAAATATCGTTTCTGCATTCTCATCAGCCTTACCTCCGAGGGTACCAACAACAACCGCCGGCCTGCCACGGCCCCTCTAGCGGAACAGCAACTGCGCGTAGTCGTTCAGATAGTGACGCCAGTTGATCCAGGTGTGACCACCACCGCTGACGTGAAGCTCGTTCTTGATTCCGCGCTTGTTCAGCAGTTCCGCCAGGTTCCTCGAGCCGGCCAGGGCGAAGTCTTTGTCCCCGACGCTGATCGAGAACAACTTCACCAGCTTGTTGATCTTGTCGGGACTGTCCAGGAACGCCGCCGTCCGCTTCTCGAAATCCGCGGCCGTCTGCGGATTCACACCGGCGCTCCAGACGGCGACGTAGGCGAACTTGTCCGGGTTGCTGGTGGCCACTCTGAGCGTCTGGCCTCCTCCCATCGACAGCCCGGCAATGGCCCGGTTCTCCCGGCCCGGCTGCACACGAAAATTCTTCTCGACATGGGGAATGACGTCGTTGATCAGCTCGTTGGTGAACCGCTCCTGAGCGGCGGCCATCGCGACAGCGGCCCCGGGCGCCGGCGCGGCGCCTGGTGTGACTGGTGGAAGGTTCGCCGGGCGCGGCATGCTGCCGTTGGGCATCACCACCAGCATCGCATTCGCCTTCTTGTCCGCCAGCAGATTGTCCATGATGAAACCCGCGCGGCCGATCGTGCTCCAGCCGGAGTCCTCATCGCCGCCGCCATGCAGCAGGTAGAACACCGGGTAACGCGCCTTACTGGTCTCGTAGCCGGGCGGCGTGTAAATGTGCATCCGCCGCCCGGTATCGAGCGTGGACGACTGATACCAGACCTTCCGTATCTCGCCATGCGGAACCAGCCTGTTGTCCTCGAACGCCGCTTCTTCGCCCGCGAGGAAGAACATGTTATCCACGCTGCTGATGCCCTGCTTGATCGTGGGGTTCTTCGGATCGAGCGTCCTCACTCCGTCCACTGTGAACGAATAGCTGTAGAAATCGGGCGCGAGCGGTCCGGCGGCGACCGACCACACGCCGTGCGCATCCTTTTCCAGCTTCACCGGCCCCGGCGCTTCCATCCAATCCCCGCGCAGCGTCACCTCCGATGCCTTGGGAGCGAAGATGCGGAACGTCACCCGGCGGTCGGACAAGACCTCCGGCGAAATCAGCGAGTCATTGGGGGTGGGCTCCCTGCGCGGCGGCTGTGCGGCCGCCTGCCAAGATGCTGAAGCCGCAAGGACCAGCCATGGGACCCAGATCCGGTTGCGAAAGATTTTCCTGCGAAGCATGTGCGAACTCCTTTCCGGCCCAATCCGATTCCATTATGGCGGTCGACGATGACGATTGGTTACCACCCGCCGGCCGCCCCTCACTGCGGCGGCGGTTCCACCAGGGCAAAGCTCGGGTGCGGGGGCTGATTGTAGGCGATGTTCTGCCAGGCGATCGCCAGCCGGTACTGGCGGTCGTGCATCAGCGTCGGCAGGCGGTGCCCGGTCGGGATGGTGGTCGTGTAGATCCGCAGTTCGTTGCTGTCGGCGGTGCGCCAGATCACCTCCTCGCGCCAGTCGCCGAGAATATCGGCGGAGAGGGCCGGCGTGGCCTTGGTGCCGTTGTTGGACGCCACATCCGGCGGAGCCAGCAGCGTTCGTGTCGTGGCCGCCTCCCAGTCCCACTTCGAGATCGTCGTGCCGTCGAGCATTTCCCTCAGGAAATCCCCGTCCCACCAGACGCCGAAATTGATCTGGCGGGGTTTGGCGGCGGAGATCTGCCGGGCGCGCGCGCCTTTCACCGGGTCCGGGTCGCAGGTGCGGACGTTGTAGAGGCCGCCGGTCGTGCCGCTGCCCCAGAATTCGAAGCCCGGGTAGCGCGGGTCGATGTCGAAGGCAACGCCGCGGCCGATGTCGCCGGTGCCTTCGACACCACAGATCGGCTCCCCGGTGCGCGCATCCTTGTAGTCGAGAGCGTGGAACTGGTACGACGACGGCGTCTCATGGGGCTGAAAGGCCTCGAGGCCGGGCCGCTCGGGATCCATGTCGGCGACGTGGAGCGCATCGCCATGGCCGCGGCCGGTCGAGTGAAGACCCTTTCCATCATCGTCGATCGCGGCGGCTCCGTAGATGATTTCGTCGCGACCGTCGCCGTCCACGTCGGCGATCGACAGGCTGTGGTTCCCCTGGCCGCGATAGGCGGCATGACCAGGCCTGCCGTCGTCGGAGTCGAACGTCCAGACCTTCGAGAGACGGCCACCGCGCCAGTTCCAGGCGGTGAGCAGCGCGCGGGTATAGTAGCCGCGGCACAGCACCAGGCTCGGTCGCTCCCCGTCGAGGTAGGCGACCGCGGCGAGAAATCGGTCCACGCGGTTGCCGTAGTTGTCTCCCCAGGCGGTGACGTTCGGGCTGCTCGGATCCCCATTGCGGGGCGGCTCGTACAATGTGGTGACCAGCTCGGCGCCGGTGAGGCCGTCAAAAATCGTGAAGAACTCGTAGCCGGTCAACACGTATCCGGCCGAGTTTCGGTGGTCCTCCTCCGAATCGAAGGAGGGGAGGGTCCCGGCAAAGGTGGCGGGGGTGGTTGCGACCAGCGCGCCGTTGCCGTCCCGCGTTCCGGGGGCGGTCTTCATCGACACTTCGGCCCGGCCATCGCCGTCCAGGTCATAAACGATGAATTGCGTGTAGTGCGCGCCGGCCCGGATATTCCGGCCCAGGTCGATGCGCCAGAGACGCGTTCCGTCGAGCCGGTAGGCGTCCAGGTACACGTTGCCGGTATGGCCGGACTGCGAGTTGTCCTTGGCATTGGAGGGATCCCATTTCAAGACGATCTCGTATTCGCCGTCGCCATCCAGATCGCCGGCGCTGGCGTCGTTGGCCGAGTAGGTGTAGGCGACGTTGTCGGGAGTGACGCCTGGGTCGGGGGGCTGGAGCGGAATCGGGAGGAACTGCCGGACCGGCAGGCCGGCGGGCAGGAAGACGAACGGATTCTCGTCCTGCTCGACCCCGTTCACCACGCTGTGCACGATGAAATAGTTGTCCTGGCTGAAGTCGACTTCGCGGTCGACAAAGTGTGTGGCGCTCGTCAGCGGTTCCGGCGTCAGCAGGACGGCCGGACCGGCGCCGGTGAACCGGTAGACGTAAAAGCCGATTCCGCCGGGATCGGTCGCCAGCAGACGCCAGCCGACGAACACCTCTTGCTCCGACGACCGCACGGCAATCACTCCGCGGCCCAGTTTTTCGAGCGACGGAGCGGCCGCCATCGAGAGCGCGGCCACAGCCAGGAGCGCGGCGCTCCTCGGTAAACGCGCACAACGGAACGCGGCGGCGGCGTTTTCTGATTCATGCGAGGACGCCGCCGCGTCCTGTGCGCTCCTCATGGACTCACCTCCGGCAGTTGATCGCCGCACATCTCCAGAATCTGGATGGCCTGGAGCGACGATTGGGCGGCCGTGTTGGTCGAGACAAACGGCGCCTCGTCGATCGCGTTCAGCACATCCGGTCCTTCCACCCTTCTAGTAGCATATGGCGAACCTCCGCCTCCGCGCCTCCCTTCGCGACCTGCTACCTGGGTCAACGCGCGCCGCGCGAATGCCGGGTTCCTGGTGCGCAGGTAGGCATAGGCAGCCAGGCGGCCGCCGCCGGCGTAGGCGCCGTCGCTACCTTCGTTGCCTGTCGTCATGTCCCTGGCAACCACTTCTTTGGGTGCTCCGAGCAGCCGGCAGAATTGCAGCCAGGCCTTATCCCAGCCCGGGTGATCGATGATCTCATTCAACTCGAAAAGCAGTTCCGCGCCGCCCATGTTCGTTGTCAGGTTGTAGGAGCCAAATGGGTCCTCAACCAGAGTGTAGAGATTGCCGGAGGCCGGGTCATAGCCGTAGAGGTTCTCCGGTCCGGACAGGAATCCATAGCGGAACCCGGAGATCGAATCCATACCCGCCAGGATCTTGTCGCGATATTTCGTGTTGCCCGTCCGCTCCCATTCGGTCATCCAGTTCCCGACGACAGCCAGCCAGTCCGGCCCGCCGCGTATGCGCGCCGGGTATCGGCTCGGCATCTGGCTGAGCGGTCGGGCCAGGCGCATCGGATCGAGCCTTGTCAGCGTGGTGTCGGCATCCACTACCTCGTGCATCAGGTCGCCGGTGCGCTCGTCGGTGGTCAGGTAGTAATAGAAGCGACGGTAGGGGGCCTGGCTGATGCGCAGCTCCTTGGCTCCGCATCCCCAGTGACGCACGTTGTGGCGCGAGCCCAGCATGGCAAAGCGCCCCAAATGATAGCAATCGACTTCGCTGGTATGGCGCGTCATCGCTTCGGCCATGCGGAAGATGTCGGCTCGCCCGCTACGCAGAAAGCTGTACCACAGCCACAGGTCGGTTCCGAGCTCGGTGTTGTCCCAGGCGAAGCCGCCGATGTCGTAGCGCCACGTGTGGCGCGCCGGATCATAGGCGTGCATCACGTCGCCGAAGTCCCAGAAGCCGTACCAGCGCCGCTGCTCGATTTCCTTCTGATAGAGCGCGATCACGCCGTCGAGCTGATCCTCGATCGCGCGCTTCGGCGGGGTCGATCGGTTGGGCAGGCTCCAGATGCCAAAGGCTTTCACCGAGTGCAGGTACCGCGGCGTGCACGCCAGATGCGGCGGCCGCGCGGCCGCTTGCGACTGCTGAACGGTTTCCAGCCGCGTCGGGACGGCGGCGCACGGATACAGCACCAGCTCGCTGGTGCGCGCGATTCCGTGTGGGGTGCTGAAACCCGGCTGCACGTCCTCGTAGCTCGAGTCCAGGTCATGCGCCCTGATGTCATAGTGGCGGAGATCCATCGCCGGCGCCTCCGGCGACCACAGCCAGACGCGCAGCTCGGCCGCGTCGCCGGCGGCATTGCGGACCTCGAGCGACGCCGGGTGGGACTGCCAGAAATTCTTCACCACGACCGCCAGGCCCCCGGAGACGTCGCCGGCGAACACCAGGCCCGAGGCGCGGCGCCCTGCGCCCGCGTCCAGCCAACAGCTTTGCGGATTGGTGCGCTTCTGGATCGTGAACCCGTCGGCGGTGCTCTGAACCAGTTTGTAGTCGTCCCACACCGCCCAGTCGGTCAGCAGTTTCTGGCCCGCCGCATTAAAGCTCTCCTTGTTCGGAACGCGCCGGCCAGCCAACTGCTCCGCGTACACGTTGCCGCCGCCGGGAGCTTGGAGATTCCGACGGCCAGTCAGCGGCTGGAGCGGCTCGGCCCACAGGCCCGAGTCTTCGCCGGAAAATCGTACGTGCCGGTTGTGAACCTGCTCGCGCATCGGCGTTTCGAAGATCAGGCCCAGACCGCGGATGAAATCCTTCTGATCGTCGCCGTCGAAGATGATCGTGTGAACCATGCGCACCTGCTCGAGGCCCGCATGGAAATAGAGGCGCACGGTGAATGGCAGCCATTCCCGGCTTCCCTTCTCGGCCTTGTGAACGCCTTCGATCTTGACCACGGCGCGCACCGGCCCGGACTGCTCGACGGTGACCTTCCCGATCCGGCTGGCGAAATCCTCGATCCGGATCGTGCCGCCCGATTCCAGTTGCGAGCGGTCCTCGAGCGCCGCGACCAGGCGACCCCGGCGGGCCACCACGCGCCCTTCCATCGCCATCGCATCGATCAGGAACGTCCCCTGCCTGGCGATGCGGCATTCCAGGCGCCCGGTGTCGATGTCGATGGCCTGCGCGCTTTCTCGCACCCGCACGGCCGGAGCGCCGGCAACGTCCACCCTACCCGGCGCCAGTCTGAGCGAACCGGAAGTCGCCGGACCGGCCACGGTGGCGAACCCGCTCCACTTGAGCGAACCGTCGGGCCAAAAGGCCAGCGGCCAGTGCTGGAGCGGCAGGACCTTGCCGTCTTCCGTCGTCAGCGTGAATGCCTGCTGGCTCGGGACCGCGCCCCGCCGCCACGGCACACCCCAGCTCACTCCGCTGGCCACCAGCGGCCGGTCTCCGCCCAGCCAGCCGAGCGAAACAGGTTCCGCCTGCGATGCTGGCGCCTGCCCCATCGAGGATGCGGGTACGGCACTCGCCATCAACCCCATTGCGTCGCGTCTGGTGATGCTCACCGTTGGCCTCACTTTCGCCCGGGCGCGAGCGGCGCCACCACGGCGCTCGGAAGCTGAAGTGTACAATAAGTTTGCCATGTCGAACCAGGGGCTTCTGGAGAAAAGATGATGCGGATCGCCGTCATCCTGCTCTGCCGCGCCGTCCTGTCCGGCCAATCCACGATGCCGCGCCCGGCTACCGTGGTTGTCGATGCTTCGGCCTTCTTCGAACACATGCCGAAAGGGACGATCGTCACCCAGCCCGGCGCGCGCCAGGGAGGCGGCCAGCCGGGACCGGGATTGCCGCCGGGTTCGTGGCTCTTCAAGAACACGGCTCTGGTGATGCGTTCGCAGGCCTACCTCTATGCCAAGGCGGACATCCCCGAGCCGGGAACGTATCACCTGTTCGTGCGAAGTCACGGAGATGAGCGCAGTTCCTTTCGCGTCTCGGTTGGCGACAAACAAACTTCCGCGATCTTCGGCAACGCCCCGCTCCATTGGAAGCCGGGGGGAACATTCGAGCTCAAAAAAGGCAGGGTCGACGTCGTGCTGAGCCGGATCGTTCTCGGCGCCGCCCAGGGGTCCACTTTCGATGTGCTCGTCCTGACCAGCAAGCCGGATTTCCAGGAAGCCGGCCTGCGTCCATTCGAGTGGCCGGAAGACGTCGCCCTCCTCAAGGAATACACGATCCCCAGATCTTCCTCGGTGAAGTTCGGCGACGTGGACGGCGACGGGAAGTCGGATTTCTTCGTGCTCACCAGCAACTACGCCGGCTACATGTTCAACCATGACGGCCGCGAGCTCTGGAGCTATCAGAATGACCAGCAGGGGTCGAGAGAGCGAGGCGGCTTCGAAGCGCCGGGACTGGTCTGGGACTTCGATCGCGACGGGTTCGCTGAAGTCGGGCACTACCGCTTCACCGAGGGGAAAGAGTGGCTGGTGGTCTCCGACGGAAGAACCGGGGCGATCCGTCGCAAGACGGAATGGCCGGCGCCGCCGATGCCCCACGAGTACAACAATTTCCGGCTCGCGGTCGCCAACCTCGGCGGCGGCTACCCGAGCCACATCCTGGCGTTCACCGATTCCGGCGGAATCATCTCGATCACGGCCTACACGCGGGAGCTCAAACAACTCTGGCAGCACGTCGAGCATAAAAAGAAAGACCACCTCGGTCACTACGTTTACGCGGTCGACATCAACCACGATGGCGTCGACGAAGTGATCGCCAGCCCGCTCGCGCTCGACGCCTCCGGCAACATGCTCTGGAGCCGGTTCGATCTGCTCGACGACAATCACGATCACTCGGACAGCCTCCGGTTCCGCGACATCGATGGCGACGGCCAGGTCGAGATCCTGGCGCCGGCCAGCGAAATCGGCGTGATGGTGTTCCGCGCCCGAACCGGTGAGTTGATGTGGCGCCACGCCGCCGAGCACGCCCAACAGCTCGAGGTGGGGAATTTCCTGCGCGGTACGCCCGGCCCTCACATCGCGGTCAATGCCCGAACCTACGCGCGCAATGGCGAAGCGGGTCTGGGCGGTCAGGTCCACTGGTTCGACTCGAGGGGGAATCTCCTCTCCAAGTGGCCCGCCAATCCGCTGAACGGCAACCCGGACTTCGTCACGGGTGACTGGAGAGGCGACGGAAAACAGGAGCTGTTCTGGTATAAGTTCAGAATGACGGAGGAAGGCAAAGGCGTGCTCTATTTCAAGCAGGATGTCTATCACATGTTCGACTTCATGGGAATTGGCTCCGAGCAGGTGATCGCCCGCGGCGGCACGAGCCTCCTGGTGTACGGCTACAAACACGCCCGGGCGAAAGCCGTCGAGCGGAACTCCGAGTACCGGAAGAAGGTTGCCAACCACACGCACTATTAGGAGGTAGCTCGTTATGAGACGCAGAGAGTTTCTAGGCCTGTGGGCGGTGTTGCCGGCCGCCGGCAAAGTCACCACCCGCCGGATCGGCAAGGTCGAATCCATTTTCAAATCGCCCGGCCCGAAGCCGAATGGTTTGCAGGTCGCCCCGGATGGCCTGTGGATTCTCGATCAGGGCGATAACCGCGCTTACCTGGTGCGCTACGAGGACGGGAAAGTTCTGCGCGCTCTCGATACGGATTCAAAAGCGGGCAGCGGCATCACTTTCGACGGCGAAGCGATCTGGATTGCTTCCACGTACAGTCGCGAGATCATCCGCGCCGATGCGCGGACCGGCAAGACGCTCGCGAAGTATCCAACGCCGGGGGCGGGTGTCGTGAAGTGGACGACGGGGCGGCGCAGCCCGCTCGCCATGCCCGAGCCGGAGGTGCGGCCGGCCGCCGCCAAACCGAGTCCCGCGCCACGGCAGCCGACCGGGGCGCACGGCCTCGAGTGGAGGGACGGAAAACTCTGGATCGCCGTGCCTCCTTCTCAGACGATCTACCGCGTCAATCCCGACGGCTTCGGCATCGAGCGCCAGTTCCCAACCGCCGGCGACCGTCCCCACGGACTCGGCTGGGAGGGGAAATGGTTGTGGTGCACGGATTCCAACCTCAACGCTTTCTTTAAGCACAACCCCGACACCGGCGAGATTGTCGAGAAGATTCAACTCGCCGACCAGGATCCGTTGCCGCACGGCATGACGATCCGGCAAGGGATCATGTATTATTGCGATGATGTCGGTGTCGTTTGCCGGCTCAGGATGTAGTGCACTCAATCAACCAGGAGGCTGACTTATGAATCGACGTTTGGCGATGCAATCCTTCGCGGTGGTGTTTCTGGGGTGTTCGGCCCTTGAAGCCGCCGACGTGACGGGAAAGTGGACCGCCCAGATACCGGGACGAGGCGGCCAGGCGATGGAGACAACCTTTGTCCTCAAGCAGGATGGCGCCACGCTGACCGGCACCATGAGCGTCGCGCAGCAGGAGGCTCAGATCCAGGAGGGCAAGGTCGACGGCGATACGATATCGTTCTCCGTCACACAAGCCGGCCGCGGCGGCACCCCTGCCAAGATTATCTTCAAGGGAACCGTCTCCGGGGGCGAGATCAAGTTTACGCGCCAGCGGGAAGGCGGCGAGCCGAGAGAGTTCACCGCCAAACGCGCGGTGTCCTAGCGCCGCCCGCTTCCTGTTGCGCGCGAAGACGCCTCAGCTCTTCCGCGCCGCCACCCGCACCGGCATCGCGCGCGACCGCTCACCGGTGGCCTGAAACGCAGCGTTGGCGATCGCCGGAGCCACGGCGATGATGGGTGTCTCGCCGGCTCCGGCCGGCGGCAGGTCGGGGCGGTTCAGCAGCAGGATCTCGATCGGCGGCACGTCCCGAAACCGCGGCACCGGATACTTTCGAAAACTCCCGTTCGTCAGCCGGCCGTTCTCGAACCGGATGTCCTCCAGCAGCGCTCCGCCCAGGCCTTGTATGATGCTGCCGTCCACCTGCGCCCGCAGGTTGGCGGGATTCAGAATCGCCCCGCACTCGAATGCCATCCAGATCGCGCGCACTTTGAGATCGCCCTTGTCGGTATCCGCCTCGACCTCGGCGCACGCCGCCACATAGGAACCCTTCTCGGTGCCGCACGCCAGCCCCACCCCGGCGCCCTTCCGGCGCTGCTTCCGCCGCTGGTCCCATCCGAATCCCTTCGCCGCCGCCAGCAGCACGTCCCGGAGGCGCGGGTTTTCCAGGTGGGCCAGCCGGAACTCGAGCGGGTCCGCCCCGGCCGCCCCCGCCAGTTCGTCCATGAAACATTCGCGTGCGAAATTGTTGGCCGTGGCCGCGATCCCCCGGTAGGATCCCTCCCGCAACGGCGAATCGCAGTAGAGGAAGCGCGTGCGCGCATGTGCGATCCGGTACGGGCTCTCCAATCCGGCCGTTCCCGCGTTGTAGTTGGCAAAGTCCCACGCCGTGATCTGACCCCGCGCATCCAGCCCCGCCTCCACCTCGAACAGACCCGCGGGACGGAAATACGCCCACGTGAATTCTTCCGTTCGCGTCCATTCGAGCGACACAGGACGCTCGGCCTCCTTCGCCAGCCGCGCCGCTTCAATCGCCGCCTCGCCGGTATGCTTCCCGCCGAACCCTCCGCCGGTGTCGGGCACGATCACCCGTACTTTCTCCGGCGCCAGGTGAAACGCCTGCACCAGTTGATCGCGCACTCCGAACGGGTTCTGCGTCCCGGTCCAGACGGTCAGCCGGCCGTCCTGCCACTCGGCGACCGCCGCTCGTGGCTCCATCGGCGCGTGCTGGATGAAGGGAACCTGGTAGACGGCCCTCACGCGGCGCTCGGCCTGCCGCAGGCCTTCCTCCAGGGAGCCCTTGCTCTGCTCGCGCGGCCGTCTCCCCCCTTGGCCGTCCTTCACCGCATGCTCTTTCAGATAGGCGAACAGCCGCTCACTCGATGGATGCTCCCGCGTCTCCCATTGCGCGGCCGCCGCGATCGCTTCCACCGCCTTGCGCGCCGCCATCTTGGTCCGCGCCGCGCACCCCACGAAGCTTCCATCCCGGACCGCGGTGACGCCCTCCATTTTCGCCGCCACCGTCAGGTCGACCGCCGTCAGGGTAGCCCCGTAGGACGGTGGCCGCAGTACGCTGCCGTACAGCATCCGGGGCCGGCTGATGTCGGAGGGAAACCGGTGCGCGCCGGTCACCATGTCGCGCCCGTCGGTCCGGTGGACCGGTGTCCCCAGGACGCGCCACTCCTTCACCGGCGTCACCGTCACGTCCGCCGGCAGGGCCGCTTTATTCGCCACCGCCAGCTCGGCCGACCGGGCCAGCTCCGCATAGCCTCCGCTGCCGCTCCGCTTCAGCAGCTCCCGCGCCGCCGCCGCCGCCCGGCGCACCGCGGGCACCGTTGCCGGCGTGGTGCGGCTGCCAGCCGTGATGCCGTCGTTTGGAACCAGGTCCGTGTCCGCCATCACCACCCGGACGCGCTCCGGCGCCAGTCCCATCTCCTCGGCCGCCGCCATCGCCAGCTCGGCCCGCGCCCCCTGCCCTACTTCCACCTTGCCGGTCAGAACGGTCACCGCTCCGTCTTCGCCAATATGCAGCCGCGACTCGAGCGTACCGCCCGGCGCCGGGCCCCGCCCACCGCCGCGCTGCGCCCGCGCCGCCGTCCCCAGTACCGTGATCAGCAGGCCCGCCCCGGCCACCTCGGCGAACTCCCGGCGATTGAGCGTGAACTCGTGTGCCGGCGGCTCGCGAAGCTCGTAGCGTTCCGGCTCGAATTCCTCCCGTATCCTATTGGCCGCCACTGGTCCCTCCCGTTGTCCCGGCCGCGCGCCGGACGGCCGCCACAATCCGCGTGTAGCCGGAGCAGCGGCACAGGTTGCCGTTCATCGCGTCGATGATCTGGCCTTCACTGGGATGCCGCTGGCGCTCCAGCAGCGCCACCGCCGTGAGAATCATTCCCGGTACGCAATACCCGCATTGCATCGCGCCTTCTTCGACGAACGCCTGCTGCACCGGGTGCAGCCTGCCATCCGCCGCCAGACCTTCGATGGTGACGATCTTTTTTCCCGACGCCGCCCGCACCGGCGTAAGGCAGGAGGTCACCGGCTTGCCGTCCAGCAACACCGTGCAGGCGCGGCATTGCCCCTCTCCGCAGCCGTACTTCGCTCCGGTCAGCCCCAGATCCTCCCGCAACACCTCGAGCAGAGGCCGCTCGGCCTCCGTCCGCACGGTGCGCATTTTTCCGTTGATCGTGAATCGAAATGTCGTGCTCAATGTCAACCTCCCTGCCGCCGCCGCGTACCCGATTCATTATACGTCCGTGGCCGCCGGCTGCTTTTGAGTAACAGCCCGCACAACGGAGCCTGGCCCGGCCGGTCAACCCGAAGGTACTCGGGTGCAGCAAGGGCCGCGGCCGGCCCTGTGCGGGCTAGCGTGCTGTCACCGAAAAGCCTAGACCCGCTCCCTGACGGTCGCGGCTCGGTAACGCGTTGATTGTACTGAGCCGCGCGCGTAAGCAAGCGGTTCGGAAACTGTAAGGCAATTCAGTGACAGCACACTAGCTTGCTGGTAGTGCCTGTTTCACCCACTACCAGCTTGCTAGGTAGTGTCCTATTAGCGTGTTGCTGGCGGGATAGCGCGGCACCCTTTGGAGATTTTCTCGGAGCCAATCGTAGAAGCGGTAGAATCAGTACACTATGACGCAACCGAGCGCCCCAGCGATTCCGCCGCGTGTTTACATGCTATTCACTGCCGAGATTGTACCGCAAACGATGGAGGCCCTGATTCAGGCTATGTCCAATCTTGCCCAGCAAAGAGTCCCGGAAGTGTATCTGGCTATCTCGACCCCTGGTGGCCAAGTTGCGGCTGGCATGGCCCTTTACAATTTCTTGATCGGCGTTCCGTTCAGATTGATTACTCACAACCTGGGGAACGTAGACTCGTGATTGATTAGCGGGTCTGTGGACCGGGGGGCTGGACAAATGCGGCGTTTTCGGTTACTGTAGTTTGGAATGGAACGTCGCAGCGAGCGGGAGCAGCGTCCTGATCGGATCCAGGAACTGGAGC
>Ga0247727_10006874_pt1 | contig 22079 bp, 9 predicted proteins | sample WisWelCaveWW1625_FD_202498 | JGI IMG/M metagenome (GOLD analysis project Ga0247727, IMG submission 202498) | Biofilm microbial communities from Wishing Well Cave, Virginia, United States - WW16-25 | ecosystem: Environmental > Aquatic > Deep subsurface > Groundwater > Cave microbial mat | place...
CACATCCTTCCGCGTCGCCCACGCGCCGCACGCTTCCGCGAATTGCGTCGCGTCAATCAGGTCGGTCTGCAGGGCCAAGACGCCGAAGAGGAGGTTGCGATCGGTGTCCATCCACGTGACCTCCGGGATTGCACGGCGAAAGAAGGAATCGCACAGCGATCGAGCATGATTATGCTGCGTCGTGTGCGGAGTTGCCAGAAGATTCCGGCTCACACGGATGCTTGCGCTCCGCGCCAGGGCGGCGTGCCAACTTCTCGATCACCTCGCGCTGATGAACACGATTTCGTCGGGTCAGCGCGTCAGCCGCATGGTGTCACCCTGGACGCTGACGAGGTTGTCGAAGCCCGTGAAGTTCAGCGCGAGAATGTCGAGGATGCGCTCGTTGCGCTCGAAGCCCGATGCGGTCCCGCGTGCCGTGCGGTTCACGAGATGATACGTGCTGCGGATGACCATGAACAGCATGCTACTTCAACTCACTCTTCGGACTGTCTTGCTGGTTTTCGGGCTGCTTCCGCGCGAAACGTTCGGCCAACTTTTTGAAGTCGTCGCGGTCACGCAGCGAATCGAGGTCGGTGTCCTTGTCGAAATTCGCCTTGTCGCGGAATCCGGCGTCGAGCGCCTCGCCGAGCGACGCGATGGCCTTGTCCGGCTCGCCGGCCAGCGCATAGCTGCACGCCTCGTTGTACAAGATGGTCGGCACCATCTGCCTGAGTTGCGGCGTCAGCGGAATGCCGATGTGCTTCACCTTGCGGTATGCGTCGGCCGATTTCATGAACAGCACGTACCCCGGCTTTGGATCATCACCTGTCGCCACGACAAAGCCGTGCAACTGAGCGGACGCCATCATCAGCAGAAGTGCGTGCGGATTGTTCGGCTCTTCGGCGAGCACCTCGTCGAGCAATCCGATCGCCCACGCGTAGTCAGGCTTGGCCGCCGGCGCCGAAACGGTTTGCTGCACCATCGCGATCTTCTGCTGAATGCTCGGCCCCGCCTTAGCCGGACTCCCTGTCGGCGGCTTGGCTTCGTCACCGGGTTTCGATTGCGCTTGACCGCCGGCCGGCGGTGCGCCGTCTGTCTTGGCCGATCCGTCCTTCGTCGAACTGGACGCCGCCGGCGCCGTCGATGCACCCGGCGCGGTCGCGGGCGGTTTCGATTGCGAACAGCCACCGAGCAACAACGCGATCCCGGTCAAGCCAATCATTCGAGAATTCATGATCACTCCTCTTTTGTGGCAGAGTCCGATGCCGCGTAGCGAGCCGCTACCGCCCCAACTCGTCGGCCAGCGGGCCGGCGTCGTAAATCTTGCGAAGCGATTCGACGATCGACGACGAGTGTACCGAGACGGCGCGGTTCTGCGTTTCGTCGAACACGAAGTCGCCGACGAGCGACTGGACGTTACCGTCGAAAATGATGCCGACGAATTCGGCGTTGCGGTTGATCACGGGTGAGCCGGAATTGCCGCCAATAATGTCGCACGTGGACACGAAATTGAACGGCGTCTTCGGGTCGATTTTGTCGCGCGCCGAATGCCAGCGTTGCGGCAGTTGCCACGGGTCCTTGTTGCCGTGATTCGCCGCGTGCTCGAATGCGGCGCCCATTGTGGTCCACGGCGCGATTTGCTTGCCGGCCTCCGCGTAGCCCTTGACCGTGCCGTAGGACAGCCGCAGCGTAAACGTCGCGTCGGGATATTGGCTCGTGCCCGCGGTTTCGAAAACGGCCTTGGCGATCTGCGCGTACGCCTGCCGTTCCGGCTCTTCGATGGTCTCCTCGAATTTCTTTCGGAGCGCTCGCGATTCAGGATCGACCAGTTTCGCGAGCAGGATCACCGGGTCTTTGGAGGCGTCGATCGCCTTCTTGCCGCCGTCGCCGAGTCGCTTTCGTTCGGCAACGTCTTTGAGTTTCGTGCCGGCGACGAGTTGCGCCGCGCGCTCCTCGGGGCTTTTGCCGGCGAGCACTTTTTGCACGAGCGGGTGATCGCCGCCGAGTTTTTCGGTCAGCATGCCCAGCGAGTCGGCGAGCTTGGCCCGCTCGAAGTCGTCGTAGATCGGCGCGGTGGAATAGAGCGACTGTTCGAGCGATTCGCGCGCGGAGTCGCTGTATTCACGGAGCCGCTCCGGATTCGGTTTCGCATTTTCATCGGCCAGCCGCACCAGCGTTCGGGCGATTTGGAAATAGGCTGAGTTGAATCCTTGGCCGAGTTCCAGCAGCGAGCGGTGCACGATCAGCAGGCCGTAAGCGTCTTGAGCATTAGCGACTCGATCCCAGGCGCCGCCATAAGCCGCTTTCATTTTCGGGTCCGCGTCAACCTTGGCCCGCAGTGCTTTCTCGGCCTTCGCTTTGTTGGCCATGATGGTCGGATCCTGCAGCCCGGCGATGCGGCCGTAGTAGGCCTTGCGGCTGTTCTGGATCGAGAACAATTCCTCTTTCGCGATGCGCGCCTGCTCCTCGCCCTCGTAGCTGAACTGTTGCAGCAGAATTTCGCGGCGGCGGAGCAGGTCGAGCGTGTACGGCGCCCGCACGTCGCGCATGAAATTGAGGGCCGCGACCGTGTTGAGCCGGCTGGTGCGGCCGGGATGGCCGGAGACGAAAACGAGTTCGCCGTCCCCTGCCCCGTTCTTGCTCCACTTCAGGAAGTGCTCGATCTTGGCCGGCTTGTCGTTCTCGTACGCGCGGAACAGGCAGACGTCGAGGTCGTAGCGCGGGTACTCGAAGTTGTCGGGATCGCCGCCGAAAAACGCGATGTCGAATTCCGGCGCGAACACGATCCGCACGTCGGTGTACTTCTTGAAACGGTACAAATGATATTGGCCGCCCTGATACAAAGTGACAACGTCGCTGCGCAGGCCGGTCTTGTCGAACGACTCCTTTTCAATCGTGCTGGTCACGGCCCGCCGCGCGACGAACGCCTCCGCGGGCTCCATCCCCGGCTTTACCGCCGCGTTGACGCGATCGGTCACATCGTCGATCGACTGCAACACGTTGAGTTCCAAGTCCGGCGACTTCGCCTCGTCCGCGTGCCGCTTCGCCCAGAAACCTTCTTTGTAGTAGTCGTGCTCGCTCGTCGAAATCTTGTGCAGCGTGTCGGCGCCAACGTGATGATTCGTCAGCACTAGTCCGGTCGAAGACACGAACGAACCCGATCCACCCGAATTGAATCGCACGGACGACTTCATCACGTGCTCGACCCATTCATCCGTCGGCTCAAATTCGTATTTTTCCTTGAGCTGTTTCTTCGGCAGGTTGTTGAAGACCCACATGCCTTCGTCGGCGTGAACGGCCGGCGACAGCGACGCGATGACCGCTATCACAACGACGAGCAACAAGACTTTTCCCATGGCGGCTCCTTGTTGAGCTTTTCTCTGATCTGAACCTGAACCTGACTAAGCCCGGCGCGGCCGTGATGGTACTCGCGCGCCGCACCGCAGGCCAGAGGTCAACGTGGATCGCGGGCGGCGCGGAAGATCGACACGCCGAGCAGCGCGAGCGCCGCTACGCCCAGCAGGTCGCTGGCGAGCGTGGGTTGAAGTTGACCGCTGGCGTCTTTGACGTTCCACGCGGGCATCGCGTCCCACAAGAGCGCGATTCGCGGATGCAGCATGGCGTCGGCGTCGAAGCCGTCAATGAATCCTTGCATCGCCGCGAAGATGCCGATGATCGACGCGCCGGCGATCAGTCCCGAACAGAACAGCGTGCCTTCCTTCTCGCTTTCATCGTCCGGCGTCCGTTTGTAAATCCGATCACTGAGCCACCGCGCGATGCCGCCGAGAAAGACGGGCATTGTGGACGACAGCGGCAGATAGACCCCGACCGCGAACGTCAGCGATCGAATGCCCAACAGTTCCATGAAGAGTGCGATCGCGACGCCCACGAGAATGAGATTCCACGGCAGCCGGTGCGTGAGCAACCCGTCGATGACGACGGACATGAGCTTCGCCTGCGGGGCGCTGAAACGCGGTCCGCCGATTCCTTCCTTTCGCGAAAACTTCGCCTCACCAGTCGCTTCATCGACCAGAAACGTATCGACATCGGCCGCCAGGCCCTGCGGCAGGTCGCTCGGTTCGAGGCGCACGTAACGATAGGTGTTTCCGTCCGTGCGACTCGCAATCGTGTCCGCACGCTCGATCTGTTCCCTGGCAACAGCAAACGGCTCGTCGAGTGCCGTCTCCTTGGCGTCGGCGTGATTCAGGCCGTAGGCGGTCCAGCCGACGGCGAGCACCGACGCCAGCACGCCGATCAGCAGCGCCGCCTGCTGCTTCACTGGCGTCGCGCCCACCAGAAACCCAGTCTTCAAATCCTGCGAGCACGTGCCGGCGTTTGAAATTGCGATGCACACGACTGCGCCAATCATCAGCGCGAGCCGACTGTACGCCGAACCCTCCCAGCCCACGAGCAGAAACGCACCGCACGTCGCCATCAGCGCCCCAATCGTCAGGCCCGACAGTGGGCACGACGTCGATCCGACCTCGCCCGTGATGCGTGACGACACGACGGAGAAGAGAAAGCCGAGCACGAGGATCAACACGGCGCCGACCAGTTTCATTTTGAATACCGGCATTGCGACGATGAACGCGACGATGGCCAGTGAGCCGGCGAGCAGTACCGGCGTGGGCGTGTCGCGGTCGGTGCGGACGCTGGCCGTCTCCGCGCCGCCGTCCGTGAGCGATTTCGCCGACGCCTTGAGCGACGACGCGATGGCGGGCAACGCGCGAATCAACCCGAAGATGCCGCCCGTCGCGACCGCGCCGGCCCCGATGTGCTTCACGTAGCCTTTCCACACGTCGTCCGGGCTCATGGCGCTGATCAATTTTGTCGCGGGCGCGAGCGGTTCCGCTGCGCCCGACCCGAACAGCACGATCATCGGCACGAGCACAAACGACGCGAGCAAGCTGCCGGCCACCATCATCATCGACGTGCGGTAGCCGATGATGTAGCCCACGCCGAGCAGCGTCGGATCGACGTCGCACCCGACGCTCGATCCCTTGAAAAATCCGATCGTGCGGCCGAGCGACGGCTTCACGCCGCCGAGCAGACTCTGAAATGTCTTGAACGCCGCGCCGACTGCCATGCCGACGAACACCTTGCGGGCCGACGTGCCGCCCTCCTCGCCTGCGATCAGAATCTCCGCGCACGCCTTGCCTTCGGGATAGCGCAGGACGCCGTGCTCCTTGACAATCAGATATCGCCGCAGCGGCACCATCATGAGCACGCCGAGCATGCCCCCGGTCAGAGCGATCAGCGTGCTCAATTCGACTTTCAGCGGGTATCCCAAAAAGATCAGCGCGGGCACCGTGAACACCAACGCCGCGGCCACCGACTCGCCGGCCGAACCGACTGTCTGCGTGATGTTGTGTTCGAGAATGGCCCGCTCGTTCCGCCTGCGACGCAACAGGGCGATGGCAATGACCGCGATGGGAACGGACGCCGAAACGGTTAGACCAACTCGCAGTGCGAGGTATGTGGACGACGCGCCGAACACGATGCCGAGCACGGCGCCGAGCAACACGCCGCGAAACGTCAGTTCCGGCGGCGTTTCGTCCGCGGATACGTGCGGCTTGAAGTCTTGCGCGGCGATCATCCGTGGCTACGCTTCCTAGACTTTGATCTTGGCCTGCTCGCGACGACGTGCCTCGAATCGAAGGATTTCTTCCGTCATTTGGTTGATCATTCGTTTGTACGAGCGCAATGTCAGTTCGCGCAGTAATGGGTCGCTCGCTTGCTCCTGTCGGAGGTCATCGTAGCGGGTCACTAGCCGTTGCAGTTTCTCGCGGGTCACTTCGACTTCCCGCCCGTTTTTCAAGTCCATCGAATCACCTCAATCATGCCTTTAGGCATCCAGAACCGATCTTCGCCGAAAATGCCAACCAATTCATCCAATCCTTCCGGCTCGACCAAGTCAATATCAAGAAAAGGCAGCCCGCGCTCCAGTTCCTCAGCAGGTTTGGAATCTCGCCGGTATCCGAGCACGACAACTAGGACGCAATCGACATCGTTCGGTTCGTATGCGTCGGTTACGAAGCTGCCATTGATGATCAGCCTTTGCACGCCCGCGCGGCGGGCCAGGTCCACGAGCCAGTGAAGCGATTCCATCTGGTCGCGGCGCAGTTCCGATTCTTGCCCGAACCGCTGTTCGATCTCGTCCAATGTCGCCGGATGGATTCCGGGCGGCAAGTATCCATGTTCGTTGAAGGCTGGAATCATTCGGGCTGTAGCTCGGTACGCGAGATCAGGCAGTTGGACCGGAATCGACTGGCTCCGACTTTTTGAGGGCGACCCTGGCCAAGACGAATCCCATCGCGACGAAAAACACGAGCGAATACCATTCGAGGTTGATGGTTTCGGCGATCCGTGTCTGTAACCCCTCGCCGATCGCATTGAGCTTCTCCAACAGATCATGCTCCATGAGTTTGCCTGTTTTGGGATTCAGGTCCGGGCCGGTCCAGGAAATCGCCTTGAGCAGCGAACTGAAAACTCCGGTAAGCGTGCCGCCGGCGACGAGGCCGGTGGCGTAGAGCATGCCGGATGAAACCTCGCTCTCTTCGGCCTTGCCACGCAACTTGTCGCACACGGCGCGGAGCATGCCGCCGACGAAGATCGGGAAGGTCGTGCTGATCGGCAGATAAACGCCCACCGCCCACGCCAGCGGCGAGACGCCGCACAACCACACGGCGAGGCTCAAGCCCGCGCCAATCAACAGGTAGCTCCAATCGAGGTTCTGCGACATGACGCCTTTGATGATAGTCGCCATCAGTGTCGCCTGCGGCGCCGGAAACTTGTCGCCGCCGATGCCGCCCTCGTCCAGATAGGCCGTGTGCAGGAACTTCAGCGTCAGTCCGATCACGACCGTCGAGACAAGCACCCCGATCACGAGTCCGATCTGCTGCCGAACCGGCGTCGCGCCGACGAGGTAACCGGTCTTCAGGTCCTGGCTCGTCGCACCGGCGTTGGCCGCGGCGATGCACACAATCGCGCCGACCGAGAGCGCGATCGGCTGATTCGCGTCGCCGCCCAGGCCCATCGCCACGAACACGAGACACGTGCCGAGCAGCGTCGCAATCGTCATCGCCGAGATCGGATTGCTCGACGAGCCGATGATGCCGACGATGCGCGACGACACCGTGACAAACAGGAAGCCAAACACAAGCATGAGCGCGGACATCAGCAGCTTGCCCACAATCGAGCCGGGCAGCACCGGCAGTAGGGCCATCACACCGGCCAGCGCGAGCGACCCGATCGCGACCACAGCGATCGAGATGTCGCGGTCGGTTCGGGCGGTGCCCGCCGGCCCTCCACGCGAACGAAGCGACGACATCGATCCTCGAATCGACCCGAAGATCGTCGGCGCCGAGCGAATCAGCGTGATAATGCCGGCCATCGTGACCGCGCCGGCCCCCATCAGTCGCACGAATCCAAAGTAGTATCGTTTTGGATTGTTAGTCTCGCGCCACTTTGCAATCTCCTCCGGCTTCCGGTTCATCTGTTCGAGCTTCGTGTCGATGAATGTGTCTGGCAAATCCAACACGGTGAGCATAGGGATCAGCACCAGCCATGCGATCACACTGCCCGAAACCATGATGCCGCCCACGCGTGGGCCAAGGATGTAGCCGACTCCGAGATACTCCGGTGAAATCTCGCCCGACACGGTCGCGTTCGGCAACTTGGCGGTGCTTGGTGTCTGAAATGCCACCGATTCCTTCCAGAAATTGAAGATCGTGTTGAGCGCCTTGTAAGCAACCGACAGGATCACGCCGCCAAACACGAGGCTGGCCATCTTGCCCCCCTTTTCGCCAGCGATGAGCACATCGGCGCACGCAGTGCCTTCGGGGTATGGCAGATTGCCGTGTTCGGCGACGATCAGCGACCGGCGCAGTGGGACCATGAACAGCACGCCGAGGATGCCGCCTACCGCGGCGAGCATCATGATCTGCACATAGTTGAAATAGTCCTCACCGTGCGCGTTTTCCGAAAGGAACAACAGCGCCGGAATCGTGAACGCGACGCCAGCCGCCACCGATTCGCCCGCCGAGCCGATCGTCTGAACCATGTTGTTCTCAAGAATCGTCGCGCGCCCGAATAGGCGCAGCACCGAGATCGACAAGACCGCGATGGGAATCGACGCCGACACCGTCAGCCCGGCCTTGAGCGCGAGGTACACGGTGGACGCGCCGAAAATGATTCCGAACAACGAGCCGAAGATGATCGCCTTCGGCGTGAACTCGGCGATCTCCTGATCCGGCGCGATGTACGGTTTGAATTCCTTAGCCGGCGATGCGGGCGTTTCGGACGATGGTTCGTGTGCCAAGGTCGTTCCTCCGGTTGAATTCGAGCACAAGGTTGCCCAGCTTGGCGGTCGATTGCAAGGGCTGTCGCGAGAATCGCGAAACGCCGAACGCCAGGATTGTTGCCTGTTCCGGGCGCAACCGCCCTGAGATACTATGGCGGCATGAGCAACGAGCACCGCCGCGAAGTCTTCACCGGCGACTTTCCGCAATTGGAGGCGGCGTTCGTGGAGCGCGTGCGCGAGCTGCGCCGGCTGGATTCGTTGGCACCGCTTGTCGTGTTGGTGCCGACGAATCTGCTGCGACAGCATCTCGGCCGATCGCTCGCCGAACGCGGCGTACCGTACCTCAACGTGCGGTTTCTCACGTTCGCCAATCTGGTTGGCGAGCTGACCGAGCCGGCGCTGCTGGCCGGCGGCCTTGAACGGCTGCCGCCCTTCGCCGACGAAAGGCTCATGGCCCAGGCGTGTGCGGAACACCGCGACGACTTTTACTTTTCCAAGTTGCACGATCGGCCCGGCCTACACCGTGCGCTGCTCGCGACCGTGCTGGAATTCAAAGAAGCGGCTGCCGACGTCGCGACGTTTGAGGCCGCGCTCGCGCGAGCACGCGACCTGAACAAAACCGCGCGTCCTAAACTGAAAAGCTTAGTGACCGTCTGGCGAACCTACGAATCGCTGAAACAGAAGCATCACTTCGTGGACGACGCGGATCTGCACGCGATGGCGGTGAAAGAATTGAGAGCTGAGGGTGGAGAGCTGAAAGCCAGTGGCGCAACGACGGCCTCGGTTCCGACTCTCAACTCTCAACCCTCAACCCTCAACCCTCCGCTGCTCGTTTACGGCATCTACGATTTCAAACGCATGCAGGCCCGGCTGATTCTGGCCGCCGCCGAGCACGTGCCGACGACCGTTTTCCTACCATTCGAGCCCAAGCCGGCGTGGAAGTACGCCGAGCCGTCGCTCAAGTTGCTCGAGGCGGCCGGGTTCACCGCGACGCCGATCGACGACCCGCGAGAGACGCGGGCGGAATTGTTGCAACGCCTGTGCGATCGCCTGTTCGACACGGGGAGTGCCGAGTCCGCGGCCGCCGCTCCGCCAGACGAATCGTCGTCCGTGCAGATCGTTTCAGTACCGGGCGAGTCGCGTGAGGCGGCGGAGCTGGCGCGGATCGCGATGGACTTGGTCCGCGTCGACGCGATGCGTTTCAGCGACGTGGGCGTGTTCTTGCGATCGCCCGACGGCGTGGAGCGTGGCGTGCGCGAGGCATTCGAGGAAGTTGACCTGCCGCTTCATTGTCCGTCCGGAGTGCCGCTAGCCGAGACGCGGAGCGGCCGGTCCGTGCTCTTGATGCTGCGCGTGATTCAAGAAGATTTCTCGCGCCGCGAGGTGATGGAGTTCCTCACGTTTGCCGATGTCGAATTTGCGTCGCTGGCCGGCGAGCCCGAACCGCCTCTGGCACTCTGGGACGCGCTGTCGATGAGGGCCGGCATCGTGCGCGGCCAAGATCAGTGGAATGGGCGACTGAGAAGCCTGAGTGGCCGGCTGAAGCGAGCGCGTGACGAAGTGGTTCAGCAGGCCACGGTCGAGCCGCCGCCGAGCGATCCGGCGCATGATCCGCAAGTCGTCGAGCAGTTGATCCGAATCGTCAACAAGCTGTTCGAGTCGCTGCAACGAATTTCCCGCAGCCGAACGTGGGCGGAATTAGTCGACCAAACGACCGCCGCCTGCGAGTCGCTGCTGCGGCCGTGCGACGAGCGCGACGCGGTACGGCGAACGGTGAACGAACTGCGCCGGCTTGAAGTGCTGCGTGCGCCGCCCGACGTCGCGGAGCTCAGCCGACTCGTCGGCGAGGCGCTTGCTCGCGAATGCATCGGCCAGAGCAAGCACTCCGGCAACGGGCCGCTCGCGACCGCGCTCATGCAGGCGCGCGGCGTGCCGTTTCGCGCGGTGATCTTGCCGGGACTCGTCGAGCGGTCGTTTCCGCAGCCGCCGTTGCCGGACCCAATCGTTCTGGACCACGAGCGGGCTCGACTCAACAAATCGTTCGCCGCGGCCGCGCGGCCGGCCGCCCGCCGCGCGAAACTGCCGCGCGTGCAGCCGACGGGCGACGCGCTCGTTCCCTGCTTGCCGCTCAAGGCCGATCGCGTGCTGGAAGAGCGACTGCTCTTTCGCCTGGCCGTGGGCGCTGCGCGCGAGCGACTCGTGCTGACGTTCTCGCGCATCGACGGCGACTCCGGCCGCGAACGAGTCCCGTCGTATTTTCTGCTGCGCACGCTGGACGCGCTCGGCGACCCGGACTCGCTCGCGACGGTCGTGGAGATTCCACCGTCCGCACCACGAGCTTTCGTCCTGGAGCGCGTTGCCGCAACCGCGGCGATCGCCGCGCGGCGCGGTCGACCCCGACGCGCACCGCAGCCCGGGCAGCTAGTGCTTTCTTTCGCGCAAGCGGAATCGGCGACGACCGAGCCGGAGGTGGCGGAGAGTCCCGCCGCGGCTCGCGTTCCCGCGACCTACGAATACCTCGCGCGCTGGCCCGGTCATCGCCACATGAAGGCGTCGGAGATGGTGCCGACGCTCGCACGCGCCGCCGCACGGCACGAATTCGATCTCGGCTCGGCGATCGACGCGAATCGCGAACCTGCACGGCTCGCCGCGTTCGCTGCCGTCTCCCGGCACTTCGCGCGCGGCGCTTTCGCCGAGACCACGCGCTGGTCGAGCCGCAAGGTGACTCGGTTCGACGGCCGCATTGAAGACGAATCGTTACTCGATCAACTGCGCCGCAAATCGCCGCTGCGACGGCCGATCTCGCCCAGCCGGATCGAAGATTACGCGCGCTGCCCGTTTCATTTCTACATGCACAACCTGCTGCGTCTCGAAGAACTCGAAGAGCCGGAAGATCTGTCGCGCTCCGAACCTGCCGCCAAAGGCACGATGGTGCACCGTGTGCTCGCGGAGTTTCTCGGCAAGCTGAAGGACGAGAATCGTTTGCCGGTGACGCTGGCGTGCGAGCAGGATTTGTTTGAAATCGTCGAGCGGCACCTGGCGGAGTTTGAAGCGAGCGGCGCGGCAGGCCCGCCGCTCACGTGGCAGGTGGAGCGGGAGCAACTCATGCTGTTCTTCCGCAAGTTCCTCGCCGACGAGATCGAGCAGCAAAAGGGCGGATTTCTGCCGGCCTACTTGGAGATGTCGTTCGGCCGCGCTGATGCGCCGCCGGAGCTGCGCCACGCGATGCCGCGGATCGACCTCGGCAACGGGCAGGTGCTCCGATTCACTGGCACGATCGATCGCGTAGACGTTTGCGAAGCGGACCAATCGCTGCTCGTGATCGACTACAAGGGCCGCACGATGCCGCGGCTACGCAAGGATGGCGATGTCCTCGATTTAGGCAGAGCCGTGCAACTGCCGATCTACATACTGGCCGCTCAGTCGGCGCTCGCGCCGCGAGAGTATCGTTCCGCGGGCGGCCGATATGTTTCCTACCAACTCGGAGTCGAGTCGGTTAGATTTCCCGCCGTGGACAAGCCGATCCTCGATCGCCTGCGCGACGTGCTGCGCGTGATCGCCGACGGCATTCACAATGGCGTGTTCCAGCAATACACCGAAGAAAACGCGTGCAGACGATGTCCCTACGACCGCGTCTGCATGGGCGTGCAGGGAGCGATCGCCGAAAGGAAATATCGCGACGACGCAGCGGCCGAGTTCTTGCGCATCAAGTTTCGGCTGTCGAAAGGTGGTCAAGATCAGGATTGATGCCGGCGGCCCGCATGCCGCCTTTGAGAGAGTATGACTGCCGACGACTTCCGACGCTTGGCACTTAGTCTTCCCGAAGCGGTCGAGCGCGCCCACATGGGCCATCCCGATTTTCGCGTGCGCGGAAAAATCTTCGCGACCATCTGGCCGGACGAAGAGTGGGCAATGGTAAAGCTCACGCCGCAGGAACAAACGGCGTTCGTTCGGTCCGAACCGGAGATATTTCAACCTGTGAGCGGCGCGTGGGGCGCGCGGGGTTGCACAAAGGTGCGTCTTGCAAAGGCCACGCAAGACGCCGTGCGGCGAGCGCTGATCGCCGCGTGGCGCAGCACGGCGCCGAAGCGGCTGGCCCAGCAGTTTGAGGACGAATAGAACGCGATCGGGTTGCCCACGGTGTGGCTGTCAAACCGCAGGTGCCATGCCGCCGGAATGCTTTCGCCTACCGGAGAATTCTCCGGTTTCGAGCAGTTCATCGATCACCGATAGGATCGCCGGCTGCGAGAGTGAGCGGACGAAATCGCCGCCGGGTGCGCCGTTGCGGTCGCCGTCGAGCGGGTTCAAGTTCTGCGACGTGTCGGTCAATGTGCCGGTCCCGCGCACCGTCAGGAACGCGGTGGGCAGCTTCTTGGTCGCGATTGCCTTCACCGGCGTGAGCGTCACTGTGCTGGCGTTGTAGACCACCGAGGTAAGTGCGATCGGTTTTGCCCTCGTGCGCGTCCGCGTCTCGAGGACGTAGTTCGACAGCGTTTCCGCGCCGGCTTCGGTCAGGGCCTCGCTGAAGGTAAGGACGATCCGAAGTACTTTCTTGCCTCGCAGGTCGCGGATCAGATCGATCCGGTCAATGGTCGGGCCGGTCGTGTCGGGCGGCACGACGGTGACGATAAACGTTCCCGGCGCGCTCGTGTTGCCGGCGGAGTCGGTTGCCGTGCAGGTCACCGTGGTCATGGTGATGGGGAACATCGAGCCGCTCGCGGGATTGCACGAGACCGTGGGCGCGGGGTCGATATCGTCGGTTGCCGTCGGTGGCGCGTAGGTCACGATCGCACCGCCAGGACCGGTGGCGACGACCGTTCGATCGCCCGGCACGTTTTGAAGCGTCGGCGGCGTCGTGTCGTTCGGAACGGTTGTTGTGGCCTGCGCGCCGGCGGGCGTTGCTTGCGTGAACCCGACGTTGTCGGTCGCGACGGAGAAGAAGCCGTAGGTGTGGCCGCGCTGGCCCGTGAACATGGCGGAGTTCGCGGCCGTGTCGTTCCGGAACAGCGTAAACGGACCGCCGTTGTCGGAGACGAAGACATCGAACGACGCAATGCCGGACCCGGCCGGACCGCCCGCGTCGTCGCTGCCCGACCAATTCACCGTGAAGTTCGTGCCCGCCGCCGCTGCCGGCAGCGCGGCGACGCTGCTCGTCGGATCGCCCACGTCAAGCGTGTTGCGCGCCGTCGGCGTGAGGATCGGTGAGTTGATGTCGAAGACGATCGACGCCTGGTTCGTGATCTCCGTGCCGGTGGCGAGGCCCGGCTTGGGCAGAACGAGGTAAGTGAAGAACCCTTCGCCGTCGTGGTTCGCGTTGTTTACCGGCAGGAACCCGGCATCGACGTCGTCGGGCGGCAGACCGGTCGCCGGGTCGAGTGAACGGAACGATGCCCTCAAGAAGCGGCGGTCGGGATCGAGTTCCAATTTGACGGGCACGAGCAGGTTGATGCCGTCAGGCCGCAGGTCGATCGTCGTCTCGTAGTTCGACAGGCCAGGCGGCAAATCGAACGAAAACCCGCCGAAGCCGAAGGACGTGAATTCCAGCGTCGTGAGGTCGAGATCGGCATCGAGCATCGGCGAAGCGCCGTTCGGGTCCGGATCGGTCACGACGACTTCTTGTGCCGGCACGGTCGCGCCCAGCGCCGGGTCGTTTTCGAACTGGACGAGGAACGGCATGACGCCGGGCTGAATGAACCCGTTCGGTCCGAAACCGTTCGGGCCAGTCTTGTCGTTGGGATCGAAGGCGACGGGCTTGCCGGTCCGCGCCGTGCCTTGCTGATTCGCGGCCGGCGCGGAGTTGGCCGGCGGCGCTTGGCCGGGCGGCGGCACGATGGCCGGCCCAACCGGCTCCTTCAGTTCCGGCTCCAGGTCGCAACTGCTCGCGGAGCGTGCTTGACGGAGGAAGGGGTTATTGCACGGGCAAAACAGCTTGGCCTGGTTGGCTCTTGAACTCTTATTGGCCGTCACGGCGCTTTCGTAGGACGCTTTCAGCTCTTCCAACTCGAGGTTGGCGGCGGTCACCAGGGCCAGGCGATTGGCGTTTCTTTGCAGCGCGCTGGCGGGGCCGGTGGCCGCGAACAACGTGTCCTGCAGGCGACCGAGCGCACCTTGTTTGAGCGCGTCCTTGATCGGATTACGGCTCTCTTTGACCGGCGCGAACAGTGAAACGAAGCTCAGTAGAGTCACGGCCGAATTAATCCGAGTCGTCGCGTCGATCAAACCCGTTGCGAAACGGATGAGAACATCCTTTTCTGAGGGATCCCCCGGTTGTGCGCGCAAAAATTGCACCCCTCGGCGTATGCCAAGGAGTTGGTCGAGAATGAGCTTGATCGGAGCCTCGACTTTCGCGGCGTTCTTACCCAAAAAGCTGGTGAGGGTCTTGAGCGAACTGAAGGTATCCTCGAGGCTCTTCACGTTCGCTTCGAGACTGGCGAAGATGCCGGCTGCGGCGCCGCGCAAGACGGCAGCCGTCTGATGGAAATCTTGCCACTCTTTGAACTTCTCGTTTACCTCCTGAAATCTGAAATCAGTGAGGACAGTGCCGTCCGGACAACGGATTTCGGCCGAAGTCGGATGGTCGGGGAGTTGTGCCGGCTCGCGGAAGATTCCCGCGAAACCCTCGTTGCCGGACGCCGCGCCGCCGGAGCCGTCGCCGGGCGGGTCAACCAGCGCGACGGGGACCAGATTGAAATTGACTGCGGCGGCCGAGCCGCCCCGCGCGAGCGTGCGGGTGATCGGCGCCGGCGCCCGGTAGCCGGCGGCAAAGACGCTGATCGAGTGCTCGCCCGGCGGCAGCGTATCGAGGGTGTACGTGCCGTCCGCCGCCGTCGTCGCTCGCGCGACTACGAACCCGTTCGCATCGCTCGCGGCAACGAGCACGTCGGCGATCGGGCCGGCCGAGTTCGTCACCACCCCGCTCACGGAGATCGTCGCGGCTTCCAGTCCGACGTTCAGCGGCCGATCCTCCTGGCCGGCCAGTACGACGTTTCGAATCGCCGCCGATTCGTGACTATCCGCGACAACGACCACGCTATACGTGCCGGCCGGCAGTTGCGTGAACTCGAAGTTGCCGGTCAGGTTCGTGATCGCCACGAGGCCGACGGTCGGGTCCGTATCGCTCGACAGCACGACGCTGGCGGCGGCGATTGGCAGGCCGCTTGCCGCGTCGCGCACAATTCCGGAGATCGAGCTGTCGGCCGCGAGCGCGAAGCTCGCTGTGGCGGCGACCCCGGCGTTGACGACCACGGTTTGACTCGCCAGCGCGTGCGCATCGGCCAGCGCCGTGATTCGGTACGTGCCCGGCACCGCGCCGGAGAAGCGATACGTGCCGTCGGCCGCGGTGACCAGTTCGCCCAGGGAATCGAACGACAGGTTGCCGTCGGTGCGCGTGATACTAATCGACGCGGCGTCGAGCGGCATGTTGGTCGTCGCGTCGCGCACGGCGCCAGAGATCACGTTTGAGCCGGCGACGAAGTTTTGCCCGGTGCGGTTCGCGCCGCCGCTCACTGCGACCGCGGTGATCGGCGGGAAGGCGAGTGCGTCGCCCGCCGCTTCAATGTCGTACGTGCCGGCCGCGAGCACGACGAACGAGTAATGGCCGAGTTCGTCGCTGAACATGCTGAGGACCAGGTTGCCGGCTTCGATCAGCCCGACCGCGGCGTCGGCGACGGGCGTGGTGCCGTTCGCGGCGAAGACGGTGCCCGAGATGATTCCCGCGACGGCGACTGAAAAATTGGCCGTGGCCGTGCGATTCGCCGGACTGAGCGTGACCTGCGCGCTGGCGATGCCCGGCGCCGACTCGTCCGCCAACACAATTCGGAACGTGCCCGCGTCGAGACCTTCGAGTTGATACGCGCCGGCTGAGTCGGTCACGTCCGAGGTCACGAATCCGGCCGCGTCGGCCGCGTAGAGCACGACCCCGGCGAGCGGCGAGCTGGTCGCCGAATTCGTCACGACGCCGCTGACCACGCCGAGCGCGCCGAGCGAGAATGCCACGCTTGCCGTTGCTCCCGCCGCTACGGAGCGATTCGCGGCGGCGGTCATAAACCCGTCGCTGGTCGTCAGTACGCTGTACGTGCCGGGCGGCAGACCGGTGATGGAGAATAGTCCGGCGGCGTCGCTCCGCGCGGAGAAGCTCTCGTCGCCGCCCAGAACGTTCATGGCCGAGACGAGAATGGACGGCACGGGCGAGCCGTCGGCCGCGGCCGTGATCGCGCCGGAAATCGAGCCAGCCGATAACAGGGCGAGATTGATCCCGGAGACCGTCGCGCCGTCGGGCAGATTCACGGCGTCAAGTTCCGCGGCAACCAGTCCGGCCGCCGACGCTCGCACCGTGTAGAGCTGCCCGTCGAGTCCACCGATCGCGTAATCGCCGGTGCTCGCCGTGGTCGCGGCCAGCCCGTTGCCGTCCGGTCCGATCGCGACGACGCTGGCGCCGGCGACCGGGCCGCTCGGACCCGTGACGCGGCCACGAATCGTGCCCGCCACTCGCACGACCAAATTCACATTCGCGGCCACCGCGCCCAGTGCCAAATCCACTTCGGAAACAACCGCGCCGGTGAACTGGCCAGCCGCGGAGATGCTCACGTCGTACTCGCCGGCCGGCAGCGAGTCGAACGTGTACCGGCCGTTCGTGTCCGTCACAGTGAAGAACGTTTCGCGCAACTCGGATACGGCCGCGACCCGCGCGGCACGCAGCGGCACACCGTTCGGCTCCACGATCACGCTGCCGGAAATCATTCCCGCCGGCGCCACGACCAGCGACACGTTATTCACGTCGCCAGTCGCCGGGACGACCAGTTCAGTCAGCCCCGTGGAAACGAAGCCCTTGAACGTCAGACCGTAAGTGCCCGGCAGAATCGTCGGGATGAGGAACGAACCGTCGTTGAGCGAGACCGCGGTGAACGCTTCGTCGATCGCCGGGTCGTAAAGCGTGACCTCGAAGTTGCCGAACGGGTGCGCCGCGTCGCGCAAGAAGACGCGCCCGGAGACCGATTGCCGCATTTCAGCCAGCGCTTTCGATACTTCGAGATCGAGCACGTCGCGGAGCGCGGTGTTCAGTCCGAGTGCGGGCGGCAGCAGCGTCGCGTCGGCCGCGATGACTCGATGAAAATCGTCCCAGGTGTCGCCAATGTTGGCCTGAATTCGGGCGAACAGTGGATTCCACAGGGCGTCACTGATATTGGCTGGCCGAATGATCGCGTCGATGGCCGGCCAATTGATCGCCACGACGGGATACTCGGCGACGATCAGCCGGAAGTCGTCGGGTTCCGTGGCCGGCGCGGTGGCTTGGGTGAAGACTTCAATGCGGCCGCGCGCGCCGGGCGGCAAGACACCCGCCGGACCGCCGGGATTGACGCCGATCAAATCGACCTGCCGCACGCCCGCGACGAGATTCGGCGTGAGACTCAGCGGGCTAGTGCCGCTGTTCTCCAGGCGCATCACCGGCGCGAGCAGGTCATTTTCCCCTTCGTTCGCATACTCGACGAACACGCTGTACGGGCGGCCGAGTCGCACGCGGCTCGGCGCCGTCACGCTGGTCACGAGCCGGCCGCGCTGGCCCGCGATGACGTTGAAACTGTCCGCGAGCGTCGTCGTCGCGCCGCCCATTTGCACGATCTGCACGTCGGCCAGTCCGGTGGGCCGGCCGGTCAGGTCGAACGTGGCCGATATGAGCCCCGAATCCGTCACAAACACGGCCGTCGGGTTCACCGTGCCGCCGGCCGAATCGATCAGCCGCGGATGCGAGTTGACGTCGAATTGAGCGCCGGCGATGCCGAGTGTCACTTGCCCCGTGTTGCTGCCACGCGTGGGGGTCACGCCCGTGATCGAGAACCCGGCGAGCGTCGCGGTGATCGTAAACGTCTCGGCCGCCGTCAAGCTTGCGGCAAACACTTCAACGAAATAGTTGCCGGCCTGTGTGTTGGCGACCGAGATCGATTGGGCGGCCGAGTTCGGGCGGATACCGCGCTCGTCGAATGACTGACGCGACGGCAGATCGCCGAATTTCAGATACAGCTCGTTGGTCGCGCCGGCGGGACCCGTCAGGTTCACGGTAACGTCGGCCCCAGCGGGTGCGGCGATCTTGTAGAACTTGGCCGCACCGTTCGCCGTCAGCGTGCCGGTCACCGGCGTACCGAAAAAGAGCGACGGCAGGTCCAGCGCCAGCGTCGCGCTCGAAGCGCCGGCATTATTGAATTCTGCCAGTGCCTCGAACACTTCGTTCTGCCAGTCCGTGCGCACGATCAAGTAATACGGCCCCGGCACCGCACCGGGCAGCGTCACCGTGGTCGAGTCGGAATAAGTCAGACCCGCTCCCAAATCGCCGGTATGAAGTTTGTCGCTCAACCGTTGGTCGTCAGGCGTCCAAATTGGATCGATGGACAGGTACACGGCGTCGCGCCACGAGCCGACGGCCGGGCCGCTGCCGACGTTCTGAACCGTCCAGTTCACCATGACCGACTCGTCCTGCATACCGGTCGTCGGCCCGGTCACGGCGACTGTTGCCAGATCGACGTCGGAGGTCGAGATCTCCTGCCGTTCAATCGCCCCGCGATCGACGAACGGCGGCGACCCGGCGCCGAGGTTCAAGATGTTCGGGTCGTCGAATCGTGGGTTGCCGAAAAAGTCCGTGGCCGGCGCGCCCGTGCCGGTTGCCGAATCGATCGCCGGCGATCCAGCGCGGAGCGAGTATTGCGAGTTCACGCGGTTGAAGTATTTCGGATCAACCGACGTGTTGCTGTTGGTGCCCGTCTGGCTGGCGAGTCCTTCGTAGTCGCCGCCGCCCGCGCCCGGATTGAACACGTCGTTGAAGCTGCCATTCACCGTCGCGCCAGCGGAAGCGAACACGCCCGAACGCGTGTTGTTCGTTATCAGGTTGTTGGTGAGCGTGAGCGTCGTGCCGCTGCCGTCGGCCGCGGCGCCGCGGAAGTTGCCGTCCATCGTGTTATTGAACGCCGTCACGGTTGACCCGGACTCGGCCCGAATACCGCTGTCGCTGTTCCGCAAGATGAGGTTGTTCGACAGTGTGACCACCGCGCTGGTCCGAGCAGCTACAGCGTGGACCGACGAATTCCGCAACACGCTGTTGGTCAGCGTAAGCGGGCCACCGCTTGCAACAATCTGACCCGCGGAATTCGCCCCGCCGTACCGCACGTCAACATGATCCAGCAGGTTGCCCGTGCTCGTGCCGGTCAACTCGATTCGTTCCCAACTGCTGTTGAACGGGGAATCGTTCGCCGCGTTGTTGTTCGTGTCGCCCCCCGCGGTGTCGTCACGATTCGATGTGAAGACGATCGGCTGAGTGAGCGTGCCGTCGGCGGCCAGCGTCCCGTCCACGATCAGGCTCACGAAGAAGCAGCACGTCGCTTTTACGACTTGGCCCGGCGCGACCGTCAGCGTCTGACCGGCCGGCACCGTCACGTCGTTCGACATGACGTAAACGATGTCCGGGTCGTTCCAGAAGCCGTTGCCGACGATCGCGCCGGTGTCGAGCACGAGGCCGTTCGTGCCGTTGTTCGTGAGAGTCACGCCGGAGATCACCGGGTCCGACGCCAAGTCCATGCTCACCGCCGCGCCGGTGTTATTCTGAAACGTGTTTCCGGTGAGCGTCGGCGCGCTCGACGCGATGCGCACACCGGAGGTACTCGAATTCCGAACGACGCTATTGGTCAATGAAAGCTGTCCGCCGTTTGCAAAAACTTGACCCGCGGAATTGGACCCGCCGAATCGCACCTCGACATTATCAAGCACGCTGAGCGTGCTCGACGCGCTGAACTCGATCCGTTCCCAGATTCCGTTGAACGGGGCGTCGCCGGCCAGGTTGTTGTTTGTATCGCCGCCGGCCGTGTCGTCGCGGTCGCCCGTGAAAATGATCGGCAGCGCCGGCGTGCCGTCGGCGATGAGCGTACCGTTCACGGTCAAGCTCACGAAGAAGCAGCACGTCGCCTTCACGACCTGGCCCGGCGCGACCATCAGCGTCTGGCCGACCGGCACCGTCACGTCGTTCGACATGACGTAAACGATGTCCGGGTCGTTCCAGAAGCCGTTGCCCACGAGCGAGCCGGTGTCGAGCACAAGCCCGTTCGTGCCGTTGTTCGTGACGGTGACGCCGGAGATCGCCGGATTCGACGCCAAGTCCATGCTCACCGCAGCGCCGGTGTTATTCTGAAACGTGTTGCCGGTGAGCGTCGGCGTGCTCGACGCGATGCGCACACCGGACGTACTCGAATTCCGAACGACGCTATTGGTCAATGAAAGCTGTCCGCCGTTCGCAAAAATCTGACCCGCGGAATTGGACCCGCCGAATCGCACCTCGACGTTGTCAAGCACGCTGAGCGTGCTCGTCGCGCCAAACTCGATCCGTTCCCAGATTCCGTTGAAGCCCGCGTCATTCGCGGCGTTGTTGTTCGTGTCGCCGCCTGCCGTGTCGTCGCGGTCACCCGTGAAAATGATCGGCAGCGCCGGCGTGCCGTCGGCGATCAGCGTGCCGTTGACGAAAAGATCGACAAAGAAGCAACACGTCGCCTTCACGACTTGGCCCGGCGCGACCGTCAGCGTCTGACCGGCCGGCACCGTGACGTCGTTCGACATGACGTAAACGATGTCCGGGTCGTTCCAGAAGCCGTTGCCCACGAGCGAGCCGGTGTCGAGCACAAGGCCGTTCGTGCCGTTGTTTGTGAGAGTCACGCCGCTGATCGCGGGGTTCGACGCCAAGTCCATGCTCACCGCCGCGCCGGTGTTATTCTGAAACGTGTTTCCGGTGAGCGTCGGCGTGCTCGAAGCGATCCGCACACCGGACGAACCCGAATTCCGAACGACGCTATTGGTCAATGAAAGCTGTCCGCCGTTCGCAAAAATCTGACCCGCGGAATTGGCCCCGCCGAATCGCAACTCGACATTATCAAGCACGCTGAGCGTGCTCGACGCGCTGAACTCGATCCGTTCCCAGAGTCCGTTGAAGCCCGCATCATTCGCCGCGTTGTTGTTCGTGTCGCCGCCCGCGGTATCGTCACGGTCGCCGGTGAAAATGATCGGCAGCGCCGGCGTGCCGTCGGCGACCAGCGTACCGTCCACGATCAGGCTCACGAAGAAGCAGCACGTCGCCTTCACGACTTGGCCCGGCGCGACCGTCAGCGACTGACCGGCCGGAACCGTGACGTCGTTCGACATGACGTAAACGATGTCCGGGTCGTTCCAGAACCCGTTTCCCACGAGCGAGCCGGTGTCGAGCACAAGGCCATTCGTGCCGTTGTTCGTGACGGTGACGCCGGAGATCACCGGGTCCGACGCCAAGTCCATGCTCACCGCCGCGCCCGTGTTATTCTGAAACGTGTTGCCGGTGAGCGTCGGCGTGCTCGAAGCGATGCGCACACCGGACGAACTCGAATTCCGAACGACGCTATTGGTCAATGAAAGCTGTCCGCCGTTCGCAAAAACCTGACCCGCGGAATTGGCCCCGCCGAATCGCACCTCGACGTTGTCAAGCACGCTGAGCGTACTCGTCGCGCTGAACTCGATCCGCTCCCAGGCGCCGTTGAAACCGGTGCTGTTAGCTCCATCGCCGTTCGTGTCGCCACCGGCCGTGTCGTCGCGGTCCGATGTGAAGATGATCTTCTGGCCGGGCGTACCGTCGGCGAGGAGCGTACCATCGACCTGCATGCTCGCGAAGAAGCAGCAGTTGAACTTCACGACCGTGCCGGGCTGAATCGTCAGCGTCGCGCCGGCGGGCACGCGCACGTCGCCCACGATACGCTGCACGTCGGCGATCGTTTCGCCGGGCGGCGGCCACACGGTTCCG
>Ga0247727_10006875_pt1 | contig 22076 bp, 18 predicted proteins | sample WisWelCaveWW1625_FD_202498 | JGI IMG/M metagenome (GOLD analysis project Ga0247727, IMG submission 202498) | Biofilm microbial communities from Wishing Well Cave, Virginia, United States - WW16-25 | ecosystem: Environmental > Aquatic > Deep subsurface > Groundwater > Cave microbial mat | place...
CAGGAACCGGTGGAGGAATCGCAGAGACCTGTTGAGCTGCCGGAGCAGGCTTTTCAGGAATCTGATATTTCTTGATGTCGGTTTGCAGCGCAGCACGCCACTGGGAATCCGCATTCGGATGATGGTAGGCCTGCCAGAAAAAATGGATTCCTTTCTCACGGTCATTGATCTTTTCCAGGTAAAGACGCGCAAGTTTGTTACCGGCTTTCATGGAAAGAGGGTCCCCGGGATGTGCGGCAACCAGTTCCTCGAAATGATCCGCGGCCGACTGGTAATCCAGTGTTTCTTCAAAGTAATTACCCAGGCCAAACAACGATTTTGGGGGCAGCGGTTGACGCAAAGGTGAAGCCTGATACTGGCGGTACAGATCCAGAAGGAGGTCCCAGTCGCGTGTACGAATCAAAATTTCAAAAATTGCCGTGCTGTATTTCGTGTACGTTGCAGGATCCTTGTTGATTTCCGCGATTCTTCGCATCTCCATGTAGGCTTCGAGATGATTCGGGTCCTCTCGCACGACTCGATGGAGAAGTATCTGGGCTTCGGAGTATTTTCCTTCTTCGGAAAGGCCCATAGCGCGCAGATAATCCGGGTGTTGAGCGAGACCGACCTTCGTTTCAATTTTCGGGGCGATGTATTTTTCTTCAATTTGATACTTCTTTAATGCAAATGCGAACAGGGCGCCGAACACGAAGCCGCCGATATGGGCCCAGAATGCAACGCCGCCTTCACCCTGCTCATCCAGCATTGCGTAGAAGAACTGCTGCAAAAGCCACAACGGCAACATGATGTAGGCCGGCGCCCGAAATGTTCCACGAACCCAGAACCAGATCATATAGAAGAATGAGATCTTGGTGTTATGCAGACGCACCATAAACGCGCCCATAAGACCGGCGATGGCGCCGGATGCTCCAATAAGCGGCTGAGCATCCGTTGGAAACCTGAGAGCATGCATGATTGTGGCTGAGATACCGCTGATCAAATAAAATCCGATATACAGAGGACGTCCCCACAAATCTTCAATGCTGCAACCGGCGAGATAGAGAAAGAACATGTTCCCCAGCAGGTGCAGCCACCCACCGTGAATGAACATGCAGGAAAAAAGGCCGATCACGCTGGGTTTGGCAGGTATATATCCATAGCGGCCGTAGGGGTTACTGTTTTCAACTTCCTTTACATCCTGCACGAGTGAGTTCAGAGTGCCCTGTTCTTCGCGAACGCGCTCCGGATCGAGGTCCGACATATTGGTCGCCGCTTTCAGTATTTCCAGGTGTTCAAGCTGGTAAGTCTCAAAATACTCGCGTCCTTCCGGCGGAATATCCAGATAAGGATGCGACATCGCATAACTCTGCAGACTTTCCAGTCGCTCCAGCAGAACGTCGATACTGCTTCCGCCGAAATGAGTCAGAAGAAAGATGACGACATTGAGTGCGATCAGGGTGAACGTAACATAAGGGAGCCTTTGAACCGTCTGTCTTTCATGAGCATAAGGAAGGAGAACAATCACAGGTTACCCTCATTAAGATTCCATCATAATCGGCACTACTTTGACAAGAACGATTTTCAGATACAATAGAATGTTCCGCAATGGAGGAATTGTTGAAATACAAATTGCTGTTTCTGGTCCTTTGTCTGTGCTTTGCTGGTAGTTCGGATGCGAAGGTAACGCGTTACCTGACCGGCAACGCAGCGGATGTGAATCCCGCGTTGAATGGTCCGGCTCATGATTTCGGAGGTGGCGGGACGGATGTTGATGCGGCATTGCAATGGATCATCGATCAAGTGCGGGGCTGCAATTCGTGCTCCACAAAGGTTGATGTAGTGATTCTGCGATCTACCGGATCCAATGGATACAACGATTACATTTATGCGATGAATGGTGTTGATTCGGTTGAAACTCTGGTAATTACGGCCTCCCGCGATTCGAACACAACAGCGGTTGAAACAACGGTAAAGAATGCGGAAGTCATCTTTTTTGCCGGCGGCGATCAGTGCGATTACGTGAAAAACTTCAAAGGAACAAAAGTAGAAACTGCGGTTGAATCGGTTTACGCGCGCGGAGGCGGAGTCGGCGGAACAAGCGCGGGGCTTGCCGTTCAATCCGATTTTATTTACAACGGATGTTCGGGCAGCGCAACATCAGCTCAGGCGCTGTCGAATCCCTACCACAAAACGATCAGCTTTACATACGACTACTTTCACTGGGCCAACATGCAAAACACAATAGCCGACACTCACTTTGTGGCACGCGACCGTATGGGACGCACCATGGCTTTTGTAGCGCGTCAGATCAAAGACGGGCGCGCCGCAAGCGCCCTCAGCGTGTCGGTAAATGAAGTAACTTCAGTTGTTGTAGACAAAAACGGTCTGGCGCTTGTCATGGGAGATGGCCCGGCTTACTTCGTACTCGGCGATCATGTGCCGGAAACCTGTCAGGCGAATCAGCCACTCACATTCTCCAACTTCAAGATCTGGAAAGTGAACTCCGGCGGCACATTCGATCTGAAGAACAGACCGATTACCGGATATTATTTGCGCAGTGTGACAAACGGAGTCATCAGCTCAAATCCGTATTAGCAGTCGACTGGAAAAAAATTAGAGTTCGGCGGGCCGAACCCGTGAAGTCAGGGGCTTGTTCGCAGGTTACTCTTTTAAATCGATAATGCCGCGATCCATGAGACGTTTCAGCAAGCGCAACGCTTCCACTTCCTTAATCGGCATGATCGAGACGATCGAGCGAATATCCCAGATTCCATCAAGACGGCTCAGTATGAATCCCTCCTGGGGAGTCAACTGAACGGTACCCAGCTCCTCAAAGGGAATGACCACGTGTGGGACCTTATCCGGGGGCAGGAACTGTGTATACATTTCACGAATGACATCTTTTTCAGCGCGTTCAATCAGCGGGACTACTTCCGTTTGAAACGTACCGGAAGCCGGTTCAATCTCCCGAAGAAGGTCCAGCGCTTCCTCGGGACGCCCTTTCACCAGCTTGTTCTTCGCTTCATCAACCAGTTGAGTCATCGAATGATCGCCGCCCCGAAGTCGTGATTCAACCGGAGCCTGAGCGACGCGGGCAACCCGCAGATACCCTGCTTCAAATAAGGCAAACAACACCCGGCACACCGTGTACTCAACCGCGTGTGTGGCAATCACAATATCGTCAATTGTTTTGGCTCCGTCTATCCTTTCATAAATCATTCGCGTCTGCGGGTCCGTCTCTTCAACGTTCAGTGATGCGTTTGGAATATGCTCCAGCACCACATTATTGCTGGTAAAAATGGACCGCATCCGGTTCCATTCATCGCGCCGAAGCACGCCTTCAAAAATCATGGATTGAGCATCAAGTGAAATACGCACGAATAAGCGATTAATGAATTCATCCGCGTAAAAATTAAACTCTCCTTCATCCCATAAAAAGAGAGTGTAGATTGTTTCCTCTGTTTTCATCTGAAGAAAATGGACCATGTCCTCTTCGCGGACTTTACCTCCCATAACAAGAATCTTACCCAGCATCATCTTGCTGGAGCGCTGAATCTCCATGGCTATACGAAGCTCATCCTCGGAAATGATGCCCTGGCTGACCAGAAAGTGGCCGAGATAGTCTTTTGGATCGGACGAAGACGAAGAGATGATTCGTCCTTTGTCGAAAAACACCATTTTCAGGACCTGGCCGCGCCGAATCTGAAGCGTTCCTGTACTTTGATTGGCTGCAATAAACTGAAGCAAGTCCCCGAAGGACATCGTATTCAGGTTACCTGAAAGACTCATGTGTAATAACTTACCACTGTTGCGGTTTTTTTATAATGGGGCCTATCGAAGAGACTGCAACTGATTATTAATCATCAAAACCGCAGAGTGGAGGCGGGAAATTTTTCGGTTCCGAGATTGAATAGCCGGCATGTCGTCAATTTTGGGCTGTTCACCTCTGACTCCAGTGAGTATTCTATCGATTTCAAAGCGCAATGACCTGAGCTCTTCGGCATTCATCCTCTTCAACAGATTCGCATTCAGAAGAATGTATCCTTCTCCTACATCTCTGGCCATTCCGTAGGCACTTCCGCCTAAAAATCCCATCAAATCCCCTTAATGGACGGTACCAGATTTGAACTGGCGACCTCCTCGTTGCGAACGAGGCGCTCTCCCAACTGAGCTAACCGCCCATTTAACGGATCACGGGTAATCTTACCTTCTGAAGGGTATAGATTCAACTGCCGGCTGTTGCGGGGCGTGCATCCGCGATTTGTGGAAAGTTGTGTGTAAGCGGTTTGACAGGGGATTCACTAACACTAGATGGCGTACTTAATACCTGAACCGGTGATCAGAATCACAACTTTTTCTCCGCGTTCAACATGACCGGCATGAACCAGTTGCTTGAGCGCGGCCCACGCAGCAGCAGCTTCAGGCGCAACGAACAATCCTTCTTCACGGGACATTTCCAGCCAGGCAAGACGAATCAAATCGTCCGGAACAGCAATCGCAGTTCCCCCGGATTCGCGGACCGCGCGAAGAATCAGAAAATCCCCGACTGCTTTCGGCACTCTAAGTCCCGATGCAAACGTATACGGATTCTCACATTCAGCAGCCGCGTCCAACCCTTTTTCGTATGCTTCCACTATCGGAGCACATCCACTCGCCTGAACCGCAATCAGGCGAGGCATCACGGATCGTGAAATCCACCCAAGCTCCTTTAATTCGAGGTATGCTTTCCACGCGCCCACGATTCCTGTTCCGCCACCGGTTGGAAATAAAATAACGTCAGGAAGTTGCCATGAAAACTGCTGAGCCAGCTCGTACAGGATCGTTTTTTTCCCTTCGACGCGATAAGGTTCCTTCAAGGTTGAAACGTTGAACCAACCTTTTTCCTTCAATTCCGTCATCATCAGATTGCCCGCTGTAGTGATAAAGCCTTTCACCATTCGTACATCGGCTCCGTAAAACTCACATTCCTTTGCAAAAAGCGGAGGCGTGTCATCCGGCATAAATACATGGCATTTCATGCCGGCTCTGGCCGCATATGCCGCCGCAGCGCCGCCCGCGTTCCCGGCTGTGGGAAGCGAAACTTCGCGCACACCCAGTTCTTTTGCCTTGCTGACCGCAACGGACAATCCGCGTGATTTAAAAGAACCGGTCGGGTTCAAGGATTCATCCTTAAAATACAGGGATTCAACGCCGATCGACCGTCCAAGACTCCTGCTGCTGAGTAAAGGAGTAAAACCTTCACCCAGAGTCGTCATATTTTCAGGCAGTCGTACGGGAAGAAGCTCCCTGAATCGCCAGAGGTCGTGCGCCCTGTGACTGAAATCTTCGCAAGACAAAATCCCGGAAACTTCAGCAAGATCATACCGGGCGAAAAGCGGCGCGCCACAGGAGCATAGATTCTGAATTGCTTCGGCTGAATAGCGGAGCCCACAACGCGAACACTGTAAATCAGTCATGTAACTGTTCATACCAATCCTTTCTCGATGATGATCCGATTCTGTTCGTCATTAGACCGATCACGGTCAAGATGATCTAGAATATAACACTGAAACTGTCATGGCGGCTGAACAATTCAGAACACTTCTTGCGGAGTATCATCGAAAAAAATGGTTTCCGGAAAAATACCCGGATCCCTTTGGTGAGTTCATTGATTACATTTCAGACGACATGATCTCCGGCATTCACGAAAGCTGGAAAAAAGATCAGCTTCGGAACTCGCTCCACACGGCGTATACCATATACCGGATCCTGCCTGAAGTGCGCTTTGCTGATCTCCTTGCGGAGTATCGTGTCTCCATGAGGGAGCTTCTTGATGAAAACGTACTGCCTGAATTCGCGCTCTATCATCTAAGGACTCGTGCGGAAGATCCGGGCGACGGACTGTGGGACAAGCTCAGGCGCTGGAGTGAAAAGTGGGAAAGCGTTCAAGCGTCGTGGTGGCATGCTGCAGGAAACTGCGAATCACAACACGCGGACCTTCTGGATGCGTATTCCGGGTCACTCGGATTTGACCGAAAGACTCAACCGGCGATTCTCGAAGAAAAACTGCGAGCAACAAAGGAATTCTTCTCGTGGCAATGGAAACAATTGAACGCAGGGAATAGTTTTCAGGATCTCTTGAGGTATTTCAGACTTGATTCGTTAAGCACATCTGCAGACTGGAACGATCTTCCGGCCCTTGCAAAAGGAGTCATGGAACTCTGCCACATCAGAAAAAGCCCGCGTCTACTGAAGTCCGAAAACCCGGCGGTTCAATTTCTGTACGTTATCGAACCGCCACACCGCCTGGTGCTTGAACATGGCAGAGGAAGTCCGTTCGATTCCCTGCGTTTTCTGGTTGAACTTGGCAAAGGCTTTTTTTACGCAGGACACAATCCGGCTTTGCCCGCCGAAGAGCGCCTTTGTGGCGATCCTTCCCTGCCCTGGTTCTGGGGTTATTTGTACAGCCGGCTTCTCGTTGAGCCTGCGGGAATACGGAGTTTGATCGGGGCAAGTGCCGAAGTCTTTGCGAATCATACAGATTTTACGTTCCATGTTTCGTACCGGCATGATGTCATGCTTGGCCTTTACAATTGCGGATTGCCCGGGCAGTGGAAAAACGCGCAGGATTATTTCGTGACCCTGTGGGAAAATGCGGTCCCTGTTCCCGCGCCACAACACCTCTACCTCTATGAATTAAGTCATTCGACAGAATCCTTTTTCAGGGCCAGGGCCCAGCATTGTGCCCGATTGGCAGCCAGGGCGCTTCGCTCCCGTTACGGTTGGAACTGGTTCGCTTCACCAAAGTGGGCCGGACGCGCCCGCGACTACTGGTGGGAAGGATTCCGGCTGACTCTTTCAGACGTCCTGTCGGATTTGCAGATCGCTCCGACAGACGAATACGCGTTTTTAGCAATTGAATGACGCCTGATTAGCTAGAGATCCATCCGGAAATTTACGCTCCCGAGCGTCTGACGGCTGAGAAAATTCCAGGCCTGTCTTGCTCCTTCGATGTCGTGATTTTGTGGACCCACAATCAATTCGACCACAGGGTTCAATGTATGTGCGATGCCTGGAATTGTGTGTCCGCCGCCTGTAACCGTGTAGAACATGACCTCGGAGCCCTCCAGACCTGAACTGTATGTTTCACTTTTGACTGTTGAAGAATCCGTGGAATCCAAATCCCGGTATTTTTTTGTCTGCGACAGGACCGCTGAATTGTGTTCAATCCAGAAGTCTCGCGTTGCCTGTGCCGAAATTACGGCGCCGCCTTTGATGACCTGACCGCCGTTCCATGGCATCCATGTATCCTTTGTTCCATTGCAAATGAAAATGGATGTTGGATTTCGCGGGGCGGTGCATTCACTGTTTTGCGGACGGTTTGCAACAAAAGCAGCAACGGCAGCAATCCGGTGCGAAAGTTCATCTACCAGTCGGTACGACATCATGCCGCCGTTCGAAGCGCCGGTGGCATATACCCGTGATGGATCGATTCGATACTTCAAGAGCGCCCAGTCAATCAGCTTGTTGACGAACCCGACATCGTCTGCGCCCGTTTCAACGTCGTCCGCATCTGCGCGGCAGTCGTTCCAGTGCTGGTTTGATCCGGATGCGCTGCCGGTCCCCGGATCAACCCCGTTTGGAATGATCAGCAGAAATCCTTTCTCATCGGAGATCTTCAGCCACTCACTTTGCGCTGAATCCTGCTTCAGTATTTGCGAATAGTCCTGCGATCCTCCGTGTAGCAGCACGACAACCGCCGGCTTGCTTTGAAGGCGATCCGGCACGTAATAGTGAAAATAACGCAAACGTCCATCGGGGGCCTTCATTGTGTTTCTCTCGATCAGCGTTCCGCTAAACGCGGAGTATGGCAACAAAATGAAAAAGGCAAACAGCATTACGCAAAATCGTTTTTCTTGAATACTCATCAGGGTTTCCTCCTTTACTACTGAAATGAAACCCGTAATTTGTTTCGGAATCGTTTCAAACTCTTTGCAAAGTGTTAAGGGTCTGGTGTTCATGTCAGGACGCAAATCTTTATTTTCGGATTTCCCGAAAGTTCCGGCTCGCTGGTAGACCCCGGCCGAAGCTCTTTGCAATCTCGATTAGCTGCAGCACCCACTCAACGGTTCCCTTGACTTTTTGGGGGGTTCGACATACATTGACCGCAAAATAACCGTTCAACTATCTGCGATCATTGATGGCAAAAAAGATTATTTACGTGGGGAACATTGCCTGTGGTTCTCAGGATCTGTTCCTGATATCGGGACCGTGTGTCATTGAAGAGGAATCAATGATGAGGCGGTGCGCGGAACGATTGAAAGAAATCACCGGCCGTTTGAAGATTCCGCTCATCTTCAAATCTTCGTTTCAGAAAGATAATAGAAGTTCGATGTCACATTACCATGGGCCGGGAATTGACAGGGGGTTAAAGCTGCTCAGCAAGATCAAACAGGAATTTGAACTACCTGTGTTGTCGGATGTTCATTACCCGCAACAGGTCCAGGAAGCCGCAGAAGTTCTGGATGTGATTCAGATACCGGCGTACCTGTGCATGCAGACTGCGCTATCTGTTGAAGCGGCAAAGAGCGGCAAGGTGATCAATCTGAAGCACGGCCAATTCCTTGCTCCGGACACTATGAAAATGCCTGTACAAAAAATCGAGGATTCCGGGAACAGCCGGATCCTTCTGACTGAACGTGGTTATACCTTTGGTTACAACGACCTCATCGTGGATCCACGGAGTTTTTATCATCTCGCGCAAACCGGCTACCCTGTTATTTTTGATATCACGCACAGCATTCGCAAATATGGAATCCCAAGTTCTGATCCAAAAGGAGGGACCCGGGAGTTCCTTCCTGCGATTTCCAGAGCGGGAGTAGCGGCCGGTGTTGACGGTCTGTTCATCGAATCTCATCCGGATCCTGCCAGTGCCTGGTGCGACGCGGCCAGCCAGTTGAGTCTCGATCAACTGGAAGAATTCGTAAAGCCCCTTTTGGAAATTCACTCTGTGGTAAGGAAATAACGCTTATGGAATTATTTCTGGATTCGGTTGACTTTAATGAGATTGAATCTGCTACAAAGTTATTTGCGCTCGCAGGTGTTACAACAACTCCAACGTTTATGCACAAACATGGGATTACCGACATCGATTCCGCCTTGGTTAAACTTTCCGGAATGGTTCCTTCCATGCATGCGGAAGCTCTGGGTGAAACCTGCGATGAGATTATTTCCGAAGCACACCGGATACTTGAGCTGCCTCTCAAAACAAAACCAGTATTTAAGATTCCGATCTCCAATCATGGAGTGCAGGCATGCCGTCTTCTGATCAACGAGGGTCATCAGGTGAATATTCATCTCGTCTACACCTTGAATCAGGCCTACCTGGCGATGACCGCCGGGGCAACATATGTGTGCCCTCTCGCCGGAAGACTTCATGACGAAGGACACGACGCCATGATGATGATTGAACAGGTGGTGAAGACTGCGGAAAAATACAAATATCCCACGAAAGTTATGGTTTCCTCGGTCCGTCATCCGGAACATGTGCGGCAATCCCTGTTGATCGGAGCACACGCATGCACAGTACCATGGAGTGTCATGAAACGGCTTTCGGAAAACTCTCTTACAACCCTGGGCGCCAATGAATTTCTCGAACATACCCGGTTAATGACACTGAAAGTGAAAGAAGTGATCCGAAAGGAGAACCCCGTTTGCAGTTTGAACGAGACCCTGATGGATGCGATGGTAAAAATGACGGAATCGGGTCTTGGCGCCGTATCAGTTGTCAACCAGAATAACGCGCTGGTTGGAATTTTTACTGATGGCGATCTCAGGAGAAAACTGAAGGAGCACGGTCAGGAAATTCTCCGCTACAGGATGTCCGATTTTGAATACCATCCGCCGGTGACCATTTCTGCCGGATCACCGTTGTACGAGGCAGTAAAGCTCTTCTCCTCATACAAAATAGATAACGTTATTGCGATGGAAGACAATTTTCCTGTCGGCATTCTGGACATTCAAGACCTCTTGAAAATGGGACTGGTCGGCTGAAAAGATTGATGACTCTTTCGGACATTGGAAAGCTTTTCAGGCTGACCGGAGTAGAGTTTTTAACGTCTCCGAAAGAACTGAAAAGGAGATTGAAAAGCATTCGCGCATTCGTCTTTGACTGGGATGGTGTATTCAATTCAGGGGCAAAGGGACGGGGAAAGACAAGCTCTTTCTCAGAAGCTGATTCCATGGGCATCAACCTTCTGCGGTTCGCGTTCTGGCTCAATCATAAAACGATTCTTTACACGGCGATCGTTACTGGAGAAAAGAACCCTTCAGCAATTCAACTGGCCGAACGTGAACGCTTCCACTCCGTTTTTGTGAAAACGAATGACAAGCGAAAGGCCGTTGATTTCATCGTGTCCACGCAAAAGATAGAACCTTCCGGGATTGCCTGCTGCTTTGATGATGTTGCCGACCTGGGGATGGCAGGGTCCTGCGGTCTGAGATTCTTGATACGAAGAGAGGGCAGCCCCTTATTTCTGAAGTATGCAAAGGAACGAAAGCTGGCAGACTACGTTTCAGGCAAAACGGGCGGGCAAAATGCGGTGAGAGAAATCTGCGAGCTTGTCCTGGGTTTGAACGGCGACTATGATCGAGCAATCACCTCAAGGATAAAGTTTGATCCGGATTACCGTGAATACATGAAAAGAAGGAACGAAATAAAACCCGTTGTGACATCCCTTACTTCCAAATAAACTGTTATTGGAACGGACCGAAATCGATGACTCGAATGCTCTTTCCTGTTTTGTTGATTGCCCTGTGGATTTCACGCGCGGAAGCGGAATGGGCTTTGCAGATGTTCACTGGCACGGCGCTTAATTTTGCTACGACTCTGACAATTGAGCAGCCGGATCAAGAGACATTGAGAATTTCGGCTGATTACGAAACCCGTCCCTGGGAATCGGCGCCTTACTATTCTGTTCGAATTGGAAGATGGCAGGAACGAGTCGCCTGGGAACTGGAACTGACCCACCATAAGATTTATCTTACGAATCCTCCGCCTTCGGTGCAGCACTTTGCTGTCTCGAACGGTTATGGCTTGCTCATGGGAAATCATGCCTGGGAGAACCGCGGATTCATCATCCGCGCGGGTGCAGGAGGAGTGATAGCTTATCCGATTACTACGATTCAAGGAATCAAAACTTCCGGAGGCTACAGACTCTCCGGATTTGCTGTGCAGGGCTCATTGGAAAAAAGATTCTTCTGGGGACAGAAGTTCTTTGTCTCGGCGGAAGCCAAATTGACGGCAGCCTACGCCGCGATTACGCTGGAAAACGCCAAAGCAAAAGTGCCGAATATTGCGCTCCATGGGCTGCTGGGCGCCGGCTACAAGTTCTAAAGAAACGCATCCGGAAACCCGAAAAACGGCGGTTAGCTTCTAGCCAAGCATACTTGAAATCTTAAGTGAGATTCGTCGGTGCCCATAGTGCCGAGTGCTGAGAAGCTGTGAAAAAATTGGTAAGGGTTTTAGCCCCTGCAAAAACGTGGCAAAAGCCAGAATGGTTTTGGTCGTCTCAGTTGCGTTTCGATGCTTAAAACGCAAATAAACGATATGGCGAAAAAACCGTGTTTTGAAAAGTTGATTTTTTCACAGCTTCTGAGTCCTGAGTGCCGAGTGAGCGCCTTATCCGACGAGGTTTTGAAAATGTTGTTAATCTTTTACAAACATTCGCGGAGCAAGAATCTATGGGGCCGCGTTCAATTGAACGCGGAAACAGCGCCTGATCTAATTGTCAAAGATCCAGATGTTTGCGGCGCTGGATGCGAGGAGCGCCAACGGAACATCGAAATTCTTTGCGGGTTCATTCTTCATTTTACTCCGGGTTAGGATTTCCAACAACTTAGAGGTTCAAGAGCTATGGGAGCATATAGCATCGACTCCGCGCTCGAAGTCAAAAAATGAGAGCTTTTAAATGAGAGGCGGCGGAAGAATTCCCGATTTTGCGACACGGCGCGCTTCGGAAAGCAAATGGAGCGTCCGTGCTACGAGAGTTTCGGTCAGAAGCACAGGAACGCGTTTTTGCGCCTCTGCAAAATACAGCACGCCTTCACTGCAGGAATATCCGTTCTTTCGAAGAAGAAGGCCTTGAAGACAAACCTGCACACGTTCCGGTTCATACGCGCCTTCAGGAATATCTGGAGGTTTGCCGCGCTTGTAATCTACCGGAACGACTTTCCCATCTTCTCCTTCCAGTAAATCGATTTTTGCAATCGCTCCTAATTCCTGATCAGACAGTAATACGGAACGCGCATGGATCTTATCTTGTTCCAACAGTTCTGTTGGGCCCGGGGCGGCGCCTTTTTCGTGATCCACGCGCCGATGGATGAGGCGGCCTTCCAGAGTATCGGTGTTGTGCCGAAATTGCTGATCGACATATTCCAGATGAAAGAGACGAGGGCAATAAGCATATTCATTCAGCATCCGCGCCGGCAAAAGATTTTCGCCGGACTCTTGCTCTTGTGGAGCTTCGATCGCTTCCGGCTTTGCCATATGTCGGCAATTGTAGGTTGAAACTATGACAGCTCCGGTCGCAGTTACGTGAGGCTCGTTGACCTTACGCATGCTGATTTTACTTTGGTGAGGCTAAACGTATAATTAGTCATTAGGAGCAGAAGACGCCAAAACGATCCGCAAGCGTTTCCGGACTCACTACCCGAATGCTTTCGCAGTCGCGAGTCATTGCGAAAGGGCGCCGGATTCGAGATCTGAATCGTCTGCTGGAAACATATGGCACTCCATCAAGATGGGTCAAGAAAAGCAGCCCAACAATCGAAGTCTCCGGGGATCTTTACGAAATATCACTGGTATGAGCATCCGGGAATTGGACGTGTGGAAGAAAAGAGGGTGGAGGTAATTCGGCTATGATAGTAAAGTTAGGCAAGCCCAATCCTGATTATCCCGATCTTACCGCCAGCCAACCCTATGTGGTCATCGGTATCGAAGCAGATGATTTGCGATTACTAAACGATCATGGACGTCCATTCCTTTATCCGCGTGAACTGTTTAAAGTCGAGGAGGCCGGCGAACCCGCCGATTGGATTTCTGAAACCGGCGATGAAGGCGAACGATACGCCTATCCACCGGCCCTGAATAAGGTTGGATTTTTTGAGGATTTTTTCGAGGGCGACAGGGAAACAATCGGAATTTTCTGGCGCACTGTCAACGAGCGTCTCGCGCTTGCGCAACCGCGCTGAAAACATGAAAAAGGAATTTTATGAATGTCGAAACTATGACAACTCCGGTCGCAGTTACGGCCAGGTGCTGCAATTGCGTGCGGTCTTTCGATCCGGTACGTTTGTAACATGACACGAATTTCCACTCTTGAATACTGGCAAGACGAGGGCTGGTACGTTGGTCGATTGAAAGAAATACCCGCGTTTTCAGTCAGGAAGAAACGCTGGAAGAGCTTGAACGAAATGTTAAGGATGCCTACAAAGTGATGATGGCAGAGGAAGTCCTTCCACAAATCGATCTCACAGTAAACACGAAAGAGCTTCAACTCGAAACGCGAACCGCCAAAAACCATTAAATCAAAGCCTAACGGTAAACTACGACAGGTTAGGTCGCAGTTTTTCGAAGCAGCAAAAATTCTCGTGAATCCCCCGGCTCGTCGGTTCACGCGAAGACGAGGCGGCCTTTTGGTTGTGGAATGGAACGGCCCAGGTTTTTCGCCGTTTCGATCCACTCGGCGATGATGACCTCCACGTTTGCCAGGGCCTCTGCGTATGTTTTGCCATCGGCGGCGCACCCCGGCAATTCGGGAACCTCGGCGATGAATGTATCATCTTCCTGACTCCAGTAGAGAATGATCTCGTATTTAGACATTGTCGACGTCTCGGAATTTGTATTTTAACAGAATGTTCCGAACCTGCCTAACCTGATAAGGCTTTGCTTTGCCTCCTTTGGGCTGCAAATTGAGGATCTCTTCAACGCCGTTAGGCGTAAAGATATGATGGCTTCCTTTATCCTCTCGTCAAAACCAAGTTTCTTCAGCAACCCGCAAAGTTCGGCAAAGCGGACGCCGGCATCTGCGGTTCCGCGCAACACTTGATCCAATATTTGTTTGTAGGCACTCATAGGTGATCTATTTGGCGGTCGCAGTTTTCCGTCTACCTTATTAATGGCGAATCAATTGATCGTTTCGCACGGTTGCAATCCTTGTGCCCTCTATTAAAACACGATTGGAAGGAAATTGTTTTACGTTAGCACAGCGAAACTCGATGGTAAATTGCGAAGCTTATGACGCCTCCTTCTGCGGTTCGGAGTTCCTTGTTGGATATTCGGACTTCTCTTCCGCAACTCATTTCGGTTGTCGCTGTGCCGCGACAGGTTAAAAGAAACCCTTTTGGGTTCCGGCTCAGGGTATACGCACAGTTCCGGAAAACGGCGTTATAATGAAACTTCAAACCGGGTGCAGGAGGCTGAAGTGAGTCGATTTCTGATTGTACTGGTTGCGGCCTGTCTATTTCTTCCACTTCCAGCATGGTCGCAGGAGGAAGATCACGAGGAACGTGGTGAACAGGGGGATCCGGCGCACCCTGCGCCTCAACTCATTATTAAGGGATTCACGGACATCAGTTTCAGCGAAAATCAGGATGAAAACGAAAACACGTTTACGCTGGGACAATTCGATCTGTTCATAACGTCCGCGCTGTCTGATAAGTTCAGTTTCCTGAGCGAAGTTGTCTACAGATTCGGAAGAGATAACAAAGCATCTTTTGAAATAGAAAGAGTACAGGTCAAATACTCTCATTCAGATCAAATCAATCTGGTTCTGGGACGTATGCACACGCCTCTTGGCTACTGGAATGAGACCTATCATCATGGCGCATGGTTCCAGACTACCGCCTTTCGTCCGGAAGTGGAAGACAGCAACGTCCTGCCTCAGCATGAAATCGGACTTCAGTTTTTGGGATCGCAGCGGTTTCCTTCACTGGATTTCGAATACAACATCAGCATTGCCAACGGAAGGGCCAGGACGATCAGCGAAAATCAGACAGTTCAGGATTTCAACGGACTCAAAGCGGTCAATATCCTGCTGAAAGCGTCTCCCGATGCGTTACCCGGCCTGAAATTCGGTTTCAATACATACATCGACAAAATTCCAGCCGACCCCGCTGTTCCTGCCAGAAACGGCGAGATCGATGAACTGATTCTCGGCGCACATCTCGTGTACCTGAGCGCAAATATTGAATTCCTGAGCGAGTTTGCTCACATCAGTCACGACGACGAAGTCAGCGGAAAAGACTTTGAAACAACCGGCTATTACATTCAGGGCGCCTATCAGTATCAGAAGTGGAAACCGTACTACCGCTTTGACTATCTGAATTTCGGGGACGGCGATCCGTACTATGCTTCGATTCTTCTGGATCAAAAAAAGCATACGGCCGGCGTTCGATTCGATCCAATCCTCTGGCTCGGTTTAAAAATCGAGTACAGTTTTACCCGGCCTCGAATCAAAGATAGCTTTAGTTCGATAACCCTTCAGACAGCATTCACGTTTTAGGAGGCAGCTATGGAAAGAGCGATGTTCTTCTTTATGTGCATGCTGATACTCGCCGGGTTACCCGCAGAAGCTCTCGATATTGCCGTGATTGTCAACAAGCAGAATCCGGTCAGCAAGCTTACGTCCATGGAGCTCTCGAAGATTCTCAAACTGGAAAAACAGTACTGGGAAGGAGGCATGAAAGTTTATCTGGTTCTTCAAGAGTCCGGCAGCTCGGAAAAACAGATTGTTCTCAAACGCGTTTACCGGATGGACGATGAAGGCCTGAAAAAATACTGGCTTGGAAAGATGTTTCGCGGTGAAATTTCATCGTTTCCAAAAACTCTTGGTTCCAGTGAAGCCGTTAAACGATTTATCAGTCAGGTCCCAAACGCGATCGGTTTTATTGATAATTCGACTGCGGATGCCAGCGTGAAAGTCCTTCTGGTAGATGGAAGGACCCCTGGAGACCAGGGATACTCGCTGACCGGTGATAAATGAACGAACTCTTCTTAATTCGTGATGAGATTGAGCCACTGTAAACCATTCACAGTGTCCGGCAGATGCGATTTCAAACAAAGTTCCTGATTCTATTTCTAATACTGTCGATGGTTCCGCTTGCAATCGTTGCTTTCCTTTCCTACAAGACGGCTGAGGAGGTCCTGCAAAAGAGTCTCGGCGCCGCGTTCCAGCAGACCGCGCATGAAGTGATGGACAAGCTGGATCGAACCCTGTACGACTGCTATCACAATTCACAGAGTTGGGCCGGTGTAGATCTCATGCAGGAAGCGCTGACAGATGATCTGGACGGAAAAATCTCTTCGTTTCTCATCGGTCTGGCCCGGGATTACCGCTACCTTTCAGATATTTCAGTTTACAACTCGCGTGGTGTCGTAATCGCCTGCAGTAATCCGGAATCGATTGGTTCAAACGGCGCCGGCACTAAAGCATTCAGCGAGCCGATGGCTGGGAAAGCGTTTCTTGAGGATATTCATCAGGAGGGTGATGCCGGTGTGATCACTTTTTCTTTTCCGATCCGGGCCGAATACGATGCTGCGGTTAACATCGGCGTTTTGTCGGTAAAATGGGACGCGGGCAAAGTGTTTCAATCCACGCAAAGCCTGCGGTCCGGGCAACCGGAGCGTCTTACCCTGATTCGGAGCGACGGACTGATCATCTCTACTCATGAAACAATCGATTCCGGAGCCTTCACTGAAAATCTCAAACACCTTGGCCTCCGGTCGGCAAGACTGGCTACCCACCGGCAGGAAGGATTTCTTGTTGAACCTGACGAAAGCCAGACCCACTCTTTAATCGGATACAGTCATTCGAATGTGTACCAGGATTCCCCCGGGTTTGGATGGTGCGCGCTTGTCATTCAGGATGTGAAAACAGCCTTCGCTCCCATCCGAAAATTGAAGCTGATTGTTTTCGGAATCGGAACCGCAGTAGCTCTTCTGGTTGCGGGCCTTTCTATTGCCGTTGCAAGAAACACGACCCGGCCGATCTTACGAATCTCGCAACTTGCAGGCAAGGTGGCCCATGGAGATTTTGATGTCAGCGTTGAATACCAGTCCAGGGACGAGGTGGGGTCCCTTGCCACAATATTTAACCAGATGGTTAAAGATTTAAAAACGCAGCGCGCTCAGCTTGTGGACAGGGAATATGTGGATTCTATCATCACCGGCATGATCGATACTTTGATTGTGTTTGATACCGAAGGAGTGATTAAGACTGCAAACGCGGCTGCGTTGAAGCTTCTTGGATATGAAGAAGCGCAAATGGTGGGACACTCGATGGAAATTATTTTTGGAGCGGATGAGTACCTTACCGCAAGAGAAATCCTGATCCGCGAGCTGCTCCTGGAAGGTCCGGTTAAGGAATGTGAGCTGAATTATCTCACGCGGAGCGGTTTACGGATTCCGATGATCGTTTCGGGAAGTGGAATCCGCAACAGTCAGAATCAAATTACTGGAATTGTGTGCATCGCAAAAGATATTTCCGAACGAAAAAGAAATGAAGAGCTGCTTCGACAGGCAAAGCTGGAGGCGGAAGAAGCGAATCGTGTGAAGAGTCACTTTCTGGCCAGCATGAGCCATGAATTACGAACGCCGTTGAATGCGATTATCGGGTACAGCGAAATGCTGGAAGAAGATTCGAGAGATTCAGGCCGGGAGGAATTTATTCCGGACCTCAACAAAATTAACAGAGCGGGCAAGCATCTTCTGGCGCTCATCAACGACATTTTAGATCTTTCCAAGATTGAAGCCGGCAAGATGGAGCTGCTGTACGAAACCTTCGAAGTCAAAACGTTCCTTGACGAAGTTGCGACCACGATTCGCCCCCTGACAGCAAAAAAAGGTAACCGGCTTGAGGTGCGTCAATCTCCGGAACTTGTCACCCTTCACTCAGACATGCTTCGTATGCGGGAGATTCTCTTTAATCTGCTTTCTAACGCCGCTAAATTTACGCAGGGTGGCGTCATTACTCTTGAAGCCGAACTGGAAAAAAAGGACATCAACTGGGCGGTTTTCCGCGTGAAGGATACCGGAATCGGAATGACCCCGGAACAACAAAACAAGCTTTTTCAGGCATTCTCGCAAGCGGACACATCAACCACAAAGAAATTTGGGGGGACGGGACTGGGCCTGGTGATTACGCGAAGACTATCCAAAATGATGGCCGGAGATGTTACCGTGGAAAGCGAGTACGGAAAAGGAAGCACATTCACGGTGCGAATTCCAGCGACCGGTGACGAGTCAATTCCGCAAACCACCGAAGAAGTGACACCGCCTGTAAGCTTCGCATCCGGGGCCACGGGCCGGCTGCTGGTAATCGATGATGAAGAATCGGCTCGCGATCTTTTGAAACACGCACTAATGAAAGAAGGATTTGAAGTATTCACGGCAAGCGGCGGACAGGAAGGTCTACGACTGGCGCGTGAACTGCATCCAGATGTGATAACGCTCGACATCATGATGCCGGGAATGGATGGCTGGTCAGTACTGTCTGCTTTAAAATCAGACGATCACGTCGCAAACATTCCAGTAATCATGATTTCAGTGATTGATGATCGAAACCTGAACTTTGAGCTTGGCGCGGCGGATTATTTGATCAAACCGGTGGATCGCGAACAGTTGTCCGCTGTAGTGGCGAAGTACCGGAAAGGAAAAGTCCTCGTGGTAGATGATGATGCGGAACAACGGCATCTGGTGCGGACTGTGCTGGAAAAAGGAGGCTGGGTGGTCTCCGAAGCGGATAACGGCCGAACGGCCATCGAGCGAATGAAAGAACGGCTTCCGGATTTGATTTTGCTCGACCTCTTGATGCCCGAAGTGGACGGTTTTGGGTTCCTGAACGAATTTGCGAGAACTCCCGGCGCTGCATCCATTCCTGTGATCATTATTACATCAAAAGATCTCACTCCCGAAGATAAAGCCCGGCTGGGCATCAGTCCTTCAGTCAGCAAGGTTCTGCAAAAAGGAACGTATTCGCGGCAGGAACTTCTGGATCATGTGCGGGCAGTAGTCAGGCGAAACGGATAAGCAGTCACAACTTTCTTTTCAACCAAAGATCTATTTTTGTAAGGAGTCTTTGAATGTCCACAGGTTTGGTGTCGTAGTCGTCACATCCGGCGGCGAGCGCTTTTTCTTTATCGCCGGACATGGCATGAGCAGTCAAGGCGATGATCGGAATCGACTTTGTTTCCGGATCAGTCTTCAGACGGCGGGTCGCTTCAAAACCGTCCATCAGTGGAAGACTGATGTCCATCAGAACGACGTCCGGTTTTTCGCGTGGGACAATTTCAACAGCCTCTTCACCGCTGACGGCAATCAACACATCAAACCCCTTGCGCTTTAAACGTCTGGAAAGCATATCCCTGTTGTCTTCATTATCTTCAACCAGAACGATTCTTCCCAGGATTTCTGATGGAGCCGAATCCTTTCTCGAACCGGATGAAGGGCCTTGCGCTTTTCCTGACGCTTTGACTGTCCCGGCCATCGGATCTGTCGGGACGTCGCGGACAAGAGACCCTTTCATCATTTTCAAAGCGTCAACAAGTTCTGCTGCGGAATACCGCTTATTCTTATCCTTTGCCAGTGTTTGCGAGAGAATCTCGTCAAAATCAGGGGGCAAGCTTGAATTGATAGTGCGTGCATGCTGATGACCTTCATTAACGATCTTGTGCATGATTGCGAAAATACTGGGCGCCTCAAAAGGATGTTTGCCTGTTGCGGCTTCAAACAGCACGCAGCCCAGTGAAAAAATATCCGAGCGTCCATCCAGTGGTTCGCCTAAAGCTTGCTCCGGAGACATATAGGAAACTGTTCCGACAGCGACTCCTGATTCAGTCAATTCGTTGATTGAAGCCCGTTCATCCTTTCCACCGGATAGAGTCGGAATCCATTTAGCCAGTCCGAAGTCCAGCAATTTTGCCTGGCCCCGCGGCGTAATCATCACGTTTGCCGGTTTGATGTCGCGATGAATCAACGGTACCGCGTGGGCCACACTGAGCGCGTCCGCCAGCTGAATCCCAATGTCCAGTAGCGTTGCAAGCTCAATTTTTGAGCTTTGAAGCATCTTCCACAAACTCACGCCTTCAATGTATTCCATTACGATAAAACTCAAATTCATCGATTCCTCAATGGCGTAAATCGTAATGATGTTGGGATGATTCAAAGCGGAAGCAGTGCGCGCTTCACGATTCAATCGAAGCCTTGCCTGTTCGTTCCTGGTAACCCTCGGAGGAAGAACTTTGATGGCAACAAAACGGCCGAGCTTTTGATCTTCAGCTTTGAAGACCTGTCCCATTCCTCCTTCTCCGAGCTCCTCAACAATACGATAGTGCAGAAGGAGTTGACCGGGCTGCAATGTGTTAAATTGGAGAAGATCAGCGGAATCGCTTCGCGAAAACAGGTTAGAGCCGGAAATAGAGGAATGAAGAAATGCCTTTCGTCCAATGATTCGAATCAATCCGCGTCTGACTTCCGTCACCAGATCTGGAATGTAGTTCCGGTCTTTATAAATGAAACCGTTTACTCCCCGTTCCTGGTAAACGCGAATTGTTTCATCATTGCTTGCTGTCAGTGAGGCGATTATGTAGAGCGACGGATAATTCATGCGAATTTCACGCAAAGTTTCCAGGGCATCGCCTTCCAGGCTATCCGCAAAAAGCAGCAGGTCCGGTTCCGAGGGAAAGCCGTGAGCCAGCGCTTCCTGATAAGAAGGAAAGGACTGCACCTGACATTCTTTAATATCAGAAAGCAGAAGGGTGATCGTTGATATCAGATCAGCCTGATTTTCAATCAGCAATACTCGAAGCGGCGCATTCGAAACATCCATGGCGATGGGTAGGATTTCTCCAGGAAAAATCTAACTCCCCAATTCATCTTTATATCACTAACCTGCTCAGTGATGGAAGGACATCGCATCCTGCGACAATCGCAGTTTAGATGACCGCGCTATTGTCCGGGTGTCGTGAAAGCATCTGAAGACCGGAATCATCCGTAAACTGGATTGACGATTGAATAAGGATAAACATATTCTTTGAAGATGGGTGAAAGGATACGCAAGGTGATCTCTCAGATTTCCGGAAAAAGAGCGTCATCCCGGGAGGCCGAAACAATACACGAAGGAATTAACGTGGAACCACAGATTTCCGCAGATCCGGAACGAGAGCCCCAGTCCATTTCAGACCCATTGTTGTCAACAATCTCCAATTTCGGGCGTTATCAGGACCTGATGTTCGTCGGCGAAGGAGGCATGGCCCTGGTCTACAGGGCTTTTGACCCTTCGCTTGGGCGACAGGTTGCTTTGAAACTCTTAAGAACAGACGACCCGGCGCTGACCATTAGACTGCAACAGGAAGCGCGAGTTCAGGCGCGCATCAAGCATCAACATATTTGCAAGGTTTATGAAGTTGCAAATATTCAGGGGAAACATTACATAGCCATGCAGTATGTTGAGGGGAGGACGTTGAAGCAAGCCGCCGCGGAAATGAGTCTTCATGAGAAAGCACAAATCATGAAACAAATTGCTGAAGCGGTACATGCTGCTCATCGAGCCGGTATGATTCATCGCGATCTTAAGCCTGCCAACATCATGGTGGAGAAGACCGACGAAGGCGAGTACGTTCCGTACGTAATGGATTTTGGACTGGCCCGGGACATGTATGGTCCCGGATTGACTTCCACGGGAATCGTGATGGGAACTCTCTGGTATATGTCCCCGGAGCAGGCCTCTGGAGAATTGCGAAATCTGGATGCCAGATCCGATGTCTATAGCCTGGGAGCTACTTTCTACGAAGTCCTCACAGGCAGACCACCGTTTACAGGCGAAAATGCGATGGAAATCCTCATGGAACTCGTTAATGACGATCCTGTTTCACCCAGACGAGTCAACCCCGTGATTCCGGCGGATCCCGACACAATCATCATGAAGTGTCTGGAGAAGGACCCCGAGCGTCGCTACCAATCGGCGAAAGAGCTGGCTGAGGACCTGGAAAGATATCTCCACCATGAGCCGGTCCTGGCCAGACCAAACACATGGAGATACCGGGCGGCAAAGAAAGTCAGG